>Ga0255753_1000016_pt1 | contig 186226 bp, 180 predicted proteins | sample 041ome_10_FD_179953 | JGI IMG/M metagenome (GOLD analysis project Ga0255753, IMG submission 179953) | Coastal salt marsh microbial communities from the Groves Creek Marsh, Skidaway Island, Georgia - 041412US metaG (version 2) | ecosystem: Environmental > Aquatic > Marine > Intertidal zone >...
CTTTTTTAGCTGCAGGAGCTTTCTTGGCTGCTGGAGCCTTTTCTTCTTTAGCTTCTTTTTTAGCTGCAGGAGCTTTCTTGGCTGCTGGAGCCTTTTCTTCTTTAGCTTCTTTTTTAGCTGCAGGAGCTTTCTTGGCTGCTGGAGCCTTTTCTTCTTTAGCTTCTTTTTTAGCTGCAGGAGCCTTTTCTTCAGAATCAGAAGAAACCTTATTCTGATTATCACCAAGAAGTGACTTAGATTTTTCTTCCCCCATCATTGGCGAATCTTGAGTAACTGCTGTTTTTTTCGAGACAACAAGATGTCTAATAACAGCATCATTAAACTTAAAGTTATGTTCTAATTCAGCTAGGGATTCTAGGGTGCACTCAATATTCATTAAAACATAGTGTGCTTTATGAATTTTCTGGATTGGATAAGCAAGCTGCCTTCTCCCCCAATCTTCTAATCGATGAACATTTCCCTTATTTGCACTTACAGATTTTTGGATTCTTTCAATCATTGATGGGACTTGCTCACTCTGATCAGGATGAACAATAAATACTATTTCGTAATGTCGCATAAACTCTCCTTATGGTTTATAGCTTCCAAATTAATTTTGTGAAGCAAGGATTAAAGAATGGTGATTATATTAACTTAAATGTTTTAAATCAATGTTTTTGCTTAATTAATTTTGTCTTTGATGTTGGCCCCATAAATTCTTTCTTTGAGATATTTTATAACATCTCGAGCCTCTGCTGCTTTTTCAAACTCAAGATTTCTTGCTGAGGTCTGCATAGCTTTTTCAAGCTTTCCAATCTCCTTAATAATCTCAGGTTCTGTAAGGTCCTCGTACTTCCTGTTTGACTTTGATTTAGCCTGCTGTTTTTTAAATTCCTCCGCATCTTGAACGGTTTCTATAATATCTTTAACCTTTTTCAAAATACCAACTGGGGTTATATTATTATCCTTATTAAATTTAAGTTGTTTTTTTCTGCGCCTACCTGTCTCGTCCATAGCTGCTTGCATACTTTTCGTAATTGAATTCGCATAAAAAATTACCTTGCCATTCAGATTTCTTGCTGCCCTTCCTGCCGTTTGAATTAGTGACCTCTCTGACCTTAAAAAACCCTCCTTGTCAGCATCTAGAACAGCAACAAGAGATACTTCTGGTATATCTAATCCTTCTCTTAATAAATTTATTCCTACAACAACATCAAACTTTCCTAACCTTAGATCCCTTATTATTTCTACTCTTTCAACTGTATCAATTTCTGAGTGAAGATATCTAACCTTTATGGAATGCTCTGTTAGGTAATCAGTTAGATCCTCTGCCATTCTCTTTGTTAGCGTTGTAATTAAAACCCTCTCGTTATTACTTACTCTTAATTTTATTTCACTTAAAACATCATCTACTTGAGTATCAGCTGGCTTAATTTGTATTTCAGGATCTACAAGTCCAGTTGGCCTCACAACCTGTTCAATTATAATTGGAGAATGTTTCTCTTCATAATCCGCAGGTGTTGCAGACACAAAAATACATTGAGGCATAATTGCTTCAAATTCGTGAAATTTTAGAGGACGATTATCATGAGCAGATGGAAGTCTGAAGCCATAATCAACCAAATTATTTTTCCTAGCTCTATCTCCTTTCGACATCCCTCCAATTTGAGGGACCGTAACGTGACTCTCATCAATAATCATTAATGCATTGTTGGGAAGGTAATTCAATAGCGTTGGGGCTGGCTCACCGGCACTTCTCCCTGATAAATGTCGAGAGTAATTTTCAATCCCCTTACAAAATCCAATTTCATTTAGCATTTCTAAGTCAAATTTAGTCCTTTGCTCAATACGCTGTGCTTCTAGAAGCTTTCCTTGCGAGACATATTCTTTAACCCTTTCTGCTAATTCTATTTTTATCCTCTCAATAGCCTTTAGTGTCGTCTCCCTTGGGGTTACGTAATGACTTGATGGATAAATTGTGAATCTATTTAGCTTATCGAATAATTGTCCTGTAAGAGGATCAAAGGCAGTTATAGATTCTACAACATCATCAAACATGGTAATTCTTATAGCTGTTTCAGAATTTTCGGCAGGAAATATGTCTATGACATCGCCCCTAACCCTAAAACAACCTCTTGAGAAGTCAAAATCATTTCTTTCATATTGCATTGAAACTAGACGAAGGATAATATTTCTTTGAAGTATTTTTTCATCCTTTTGGATATGTAAAACCATACCGTGGTAGTCAACAGGATCTCCAATTCCATAAATAGCCGATACCGTCGCCACAATAATTGAATCATCTCTCTCAAGTAAGGATTTAGTAGCCGATAATCTCATTTGTTCTATATGATCGTTAATACTAGAATCTTTCTCTATGAACACATCCCTTCCTGGTACATATGCTTCTGGCTGATAGTAATCATAGTATGAAACAAAATATTCAACAGAATTTTCGGGAAAAAAATCTCTAAATTCTGAATATAGTTGTGCTGCAAGGGTTTTATTTGGAGCCATAATTATCGATGGGCGACCCGTTTGAGCAATAACGTTGGCAATCGTAAATGTTTTACCTGAACCTGTAACACCTAATAAAGTTTGAAACTTTTTATTTTTATTTACACCCTCAACTAAGTTCTTTATTGCATTGGGTTGGTCACCTGCAGGTTTAAAAGGTTGATTTAAAACAAAAGGACTGTTCGGAAAAGTTAGATTCAAAATTTGATTTTTTAAAATAAATAAGTTAGTACGAGAACTTTAATAAATAGTTCAAGTCTCTACAAGTAATATTTAATTAACAGGAATTTTTAAATGTATAGACTTCTTTTATTCATATTAACATTCAGTTTCACTTTGACAAGTTACTCGTTTGATCGAGAAAATTTAATGAAGGCTTGGTCATCAAGTGTGGTAATTCGTGGTTACACAGAGACTGGATTAGCTTATGGATCAGGGGTTGTTGTCGCTAAAGACAAAGTTATTACAAATTGCCATGTTCTTAGAGAAACTAAATCTCCTTGGGTCTCTTTTGGAGAAACAGCCTTTCCTGTTACAGGGGTGCAAGCAGACAGATGGCACGACCTGTGTCTGCTTTCTGTATTTAATCTACCGGTAAATCCCGTTCCACTTGGAGATAGTGATAACCTTAAAAAGGGTCAGGAGATAGTTGGTATTGGGCACTCTGGTGGTGCACCTGTAGCGCTTACAACAGGGGGTAATATTATCGCCACCTATAATTTCGAAGGTGAGAATATAATCTTAAGTTCAGCTAAATTCAGAATGGGGGCGAGTGGAAGCGGCTTATTTGATTTAAAGGGTAACCTGATTGGTATCAATACATTTAAGACTACTGGTTATGGGAACTACTATTCACTCCCAACCGCATGGATCAAAGATCTAATGAATAAAAAAGTCGAAACAGAATTCCCTATCAACGGTAAAGCTCTCTGGGAGGAAGATGAGGATAAAAAGCCATATTTTTTAAAAATTGCTATTCCAAAAACAAAAAGAAACTGGGCTAAATTAGAAAGGGTCACCAAAGAATGGGTAGATAAAGAACCAAACAACACTGAAGCTTGGTATGAGCTTGGTTATGCTTATGAAAAATTGGGAAAAATTACTGATGCCTTAAGATCTTATGATAAAGCTTTAGAAATTGACCAAAATAACTCAGATGCACTCTTAAGAGAAGCAGTGATATACAAAGACAAAGGTGATTCAAAGAAGGTGGCTCAAATACAATCTACATTAGATGTAGTTGATCCTAATAAAGCATGGATTTTAAAAAATAATAAATATTAATTTAGTGAATAAGATTCAATCCATTACATTTTTGAAGTAAAATCATAAAATATTTTTTAAATGGACTAAGTTGTGAGCAACTCACCTCTTTCAAAGTGTATGGGACGTATTCAGGAGTCCCCTACGCTTGCTATTACCGCCAAAGCACTTAAATTAAAATCCGAAGGTAAGGACATTATCGGTTTGGCTGCGGGTGAGCCTGATTTTGATACACCAGATTTTATCAAAGACGCAGCTATCCAAGCAATACAATCAGGATTCACTAAATATACTGCTGCCACAGGAACTCCCAGCTTAAAAAAAGCGATTGTTACAAAATTATCACGCGAGAACAAACTCTCCTATGAGGCTAACGAAGTTATTGTAGGTACTGGAGGAAAGCAATGTATTTTTAATTTGTGTCTCGCTATTTTGGATCATGAAGACGAAGTCATTATCCCAGCGCCATATTGGGTTTCATACACAGATATTGCTGAACTAACCGGTGCAAAGTCAGTTGTAATATCATGTGGCATTGATCAAGAATTTAAAATATTACCTTCACAACTTGAAAATGCAATTACTGAAAACACAAAGTTGGTTATGCTCAATTCTCCTTCAAATCCAACAGGTTCTGTTTATTCTGAGAGTGAATTAAAAGAATTAGCAAAAGTCTTACTAAAATACCCGAAGGTGTTAATCGGCACTGATGACATTTATGAAAAAATAAATTTAAATGACGAACCCTTTTTCAACATTGCTATGGTTGAACCAAAACTAAAAGATAGAACAATTATTTTAAGTGGGGTTTCAAAAGCATATTCCATGACAGGCTGGAGAATTGGTTATGCTGCAGGACCAAGTCATATAATAAAAGCAATGGGAATCTTGCAATCACAATCGACCTCAAACCCGACATCCATTTCACAAGTTGCTGCAGAGGCAGCACTCAATAGTGACCAAACATGCATCGTACCAATGGTAAATGCATTTAAAGAAAGGCATCGTTTTGTTGTAGACGCCTTTAATGAGATCGAAGGCATACAATGCATAGATGCAAAAGGAGCTTTCTATTCCTTTCCGTTTGCTAAAGAAGCTATTAATAAGTTGTTCACTCAAGGTAAGCTGAAAGAAAATAATGACATTTCATTTTCTGAATACCTACTTGAAACAAAAGGTGTAGCTATTGTCCCTGGAACAGCTTTTGGAGCACCCAACTACTTTCGAATATCTTTTGCGACATCTTTGGAAAATTTAAAACAAGCTCTTAAGCGGATTAAAGAGGCAATAGAAGACTAGATTCAATTTAAAAGCTTTGTTAAAATGCTCCAATTAAAGTTATTCCTCAATAGCTCAGTTGGTAGAGCACATGACTGTTAATCATGTTGTCCCTGGTTCGAGCCCAGGTTGAGGAGCCAATTTCAAAAGGGTTTTAGAAATAAAACCCTTTTTTTTAGAAATTTTGGCGCTTTATCTCATACAAACAAATTCCCGAGGCAACGCTTACATTTAAACTTTCAACCTTACCCATCATGGGAATGGAAAAAATATCATCGCATAATTCTTTTGTTAAGCGTCGCATCCCTTTTTCCTCAGAGCCCATAACTAGAGCAACAGAACCCTCGAACCTTGTTTCACTTAGAGTTTTTTTGGCATCATTATCTGTACCATATATAAAAACATTTGAATCTTTTAGGTAACGAATTGTTCTTGCTAAATTTGTCACAACAACAAAGGGAACTGATTCTGCACCTCCACATGCGACTTTCCTCACAGTTGCATTTAAACCAACAGCGTTATCCTTGGGACAAATTAATGCATCGACACCCATTGCATCTGCAACTCTAAAGCAAGCCCCAAGGTTATGAGGGTCAACAACGCCATCAAGTATTAAAAATAGAAAAGTTTTTCCAAAATTTTCTTCAATAATATCCTCTATAGTTACATAACTATTTTGTGAAGCTCGAATTATTGCTACCACACCTTGATGTTTTTTACTGGAAACCATACCATCAAGGCGATCTTTGGTAGATAAATGAAATTTTATTTCGTTGGTTTTGATTAGTTTGGTTAAATCACCCACTCGTCCGTCAGTTCTGGCCTCATCAATAAAAACTTCTTTAATAGATAAGGGGTCAAGTCTTATATGAGTGGTGATTGAATGAAATCCATATATTTTTTTTTCAGTACTCATTTTTTCTTTCTTCGTTTACTTTTTTTATTAACTTTCTCAGCTCTGATAAAAGATTTCTTAAATTTTTTAGAGGGTTTTTTTTGTGAGCTTATCAATGACAAATCAATTTTTGTTGAATCTAAATCCACCCGAACAACTTTCACCTCTAAACGATCGCCTAGACGGTAGGTTAAGTTGGTTTTTTCTCCTATCATTACATGCCTACCTTTATCAAAATTAAAGTAGTCATTCCCTAATTCAGTGACATGTAAAAGGCCTTCTATAAATATATCATCAAGCTCAATAAATAATCCAAAACCTGTTACACCTGATACAGTGCCCCAAAACTTTTGCCCTACTTTGTCTTGCATGAAGTAGCACTTTAGCCAAGACTCAACGTCCCTTGTTGCGTCATCAGCTGTTCTTTCGGAGGTAGAGCAATGTAATGCGATAGATTCTATATTTTTAATATTTGAAGATTTGCCTTCTAAATGTGACTTTATTAATCGGTGAACAATTAGATCAGGATATCTTCTAATAGGAGATGTGAAGTGAGTATATGCATTGTATGCAAGTCCAAAATGACCTAAGTTCTTGCTACTATATGCAGCCTGCTGCATTGATCTTAGTAAAACTGTCTGTAATAAGTGTGCATCTGGTCGGGTAGAAATTTTTTTAAGAATTAATCCATAATCCTTTACTGAGGGATTAGACCCACCCCCTAAAGTAAGTCCAAAATCTAATAAAAAATCCCTTAAATTTGCAAGCTTCTCCTCCGAGGGGGTTTCGTGATTTCTATATATGCCATCACCAGGTTTTTCTAGTAAATAATTAGCGGCACATACATTTGCTGATAACATAAACTCTTCAATAATACGGTGAGCCTCGTTTCTATAAATTGGCTTTATGTGGTCAATTTTTCCATTATCATTAAAAATAATCGAGGTCTCAGTGGAGTCGAAATCAATTGCACCTCTTTTCTCTCGTTTTTTTGCTAATAATTTAAATAAATTTTGCAGATTAACTAGATCATTTGATAGGGCCTTATATTCTTTTTTTAACGACTCATCATTATGATTTAAAATCCTATCGACGATTGTATAGGTAAGCCGTGCTTTAGAGTTCATTACAGATGGATAAAATTTATAGCTTTTAATATCTCCGTTTTGATCAAAAACCATGTCGCATACCATACACAATCGATCAACATTTGGATTTAGAGAGCAAAGACCATTTGACAGTGCTTCAGGTAACATTGGTATTACCCTTCTTGGAAAATAAACAGAGTTACCTCTTTCTATTGCAGACTTATCTAGCTCAGAATTTTCTTTTACGTAGTTACTTACATCTGCGATTGCGACAAGCAGCCGCCAACTATCTTGTTTTTGCTCAACATAAACTGCGTCATCAAAATCCCTTGCCGTCTCTCCATCGATCGTTACTAATGGAAGATTTCTAATATCAATCCGGCCTTTAAAATCTTTAGCCTTCACTTTTTGATCAAATGACTCTGCTTGATCAATTACTTCTGACTTAAACTCATAGGGTAAGTTATGTTTTCTCAATGCAATTTCAATTTCAATGCCACTGTCAGAGTAATTACCAAGAATATTTATTACCTTACCCATTGGCTTACTTTTAAAACTAGGTTGGGTAGTAATTTCAACTTCAACGATATCACCGGTTTTTGCGTTGAGATCTAAGTTATATGGAATTAAAATATCCTGACTGATCCTCTTGTCCTCTGCAGAAACAACAGTGACGCCTTGCCCTTGAACAACTCTACCAACTAGGACCTTATTTACCCTCTCCAAAACTTCAACAATTTTTCCCTCAAGCCTTCCTCTTCTATCTTGACCGGTTACTTGAACCATAACCCGATCTTTATTAAACACTTGACTCATTTCCCTTGGTGACAAAAACACGTCATCCATTGTTTCATCATCAGGAATCAAGAACCCATACCCATCAGGGTGGCCCATTACCCTACCTGAGCTTAGGTTTATCTTTTTTGAAATGCACAGGACATCTTTTCGATTTATGAGAATTTGTCCTTGTCGCTCCATTGCCCTAATTCTTTTTTCAAAGAAATTTATTTCGTTTTCTTCGATATCTAACATTTGAATTAAATCTGATTTCTTGATTGGTACTCCATGCTCCTCCATAATTTGTAAAATTAACTCTCTACTAGGTATTGGATTTTCATATAGCTCAGATTCTCTTGCTAATTGGGGGTCATGGCTTCTAATTTTTTTATTATTTTTCATTGAATGCATAAAGATTCGGTAAATTTCGACCGGCACCCTTGAAGTCAAGTCCAAAACCATAAACATAATGATCAGGTACTTCTAGGCCAACATAATCAACTTGAATTGCTTTATTAAAATTAATTTTTTTGTTGAATAAAACAGCGGTTGTCATTGAATTTGCACCCATAAGCTTTAATTGATCTATTACATTAAGTAATGTAATTCCTTCATCGAGAATATCATCTAGAACAACGATATGTTTACCAGAAATTTGGGAAACTGGAGGTTTATAAATCCAATTACAATCTTCCGTTGGTAAATTTTGCTGATAACGTGTGAGATGAATGTATTCAATATTTGTTTCAAAAGTAAGCTTCGGAATCAAATGGCCTGCAAATGTAATTGCGCCCTTCATTATTGGTAGCAAGACTACTTCGCTCTCTATTTCTTTAAACTGTTGATTTAACTTGTTTGCAATACCGGAAATAGCTTTTTTAATTTCATCGTATGAAAATAAAATTTCAGAGTTGTTAACAACATCTTTAATTTTCATAATAGATTTTTTATAAATTCTTTCAATTCATCAGCATAATCGGGATCACTTAATGCATAAGAAATATTGGCCTCGATAAAGCCTAACTTTGTCCCACAGTCATATCTCTTTCCTTTAAATTCATAACCATAAACAAGATTTTTTTCTAACATCAATTTTATTGCGTCAGTCAGTTGAATTTCATTCCCTACTCCAGCTAATATTTTTTCAAGAAAGGAAAAGATCTTATTAGAAAAAATATATCTACCTACAACACCATAGTCTGATGGTGCATTTTCTGGAGATGGTTTTTCAATTATATTGGTAGTCTTAAAAAGATTGCTACTTTCCTCCTTATATTCAATGACACCATAATTTAGCGATTCATCATTTTTGATTTTTTGTATCGCAATGATGGATGAATCTTTATCTTTGAATTGATCCTTCATCTGTTTTAAAACACCCGTTTGAGATTTTATAAGATCATCGGCAAGTACCACAGCAAATGGCTCCTCTCCAACAACTTCTTTTGCTTGCAATATTGCATGACCTAATCCCAAAGGCTCATGTTGAATAATATACTCGCAAGTAACATGATCAGGAATCACTTTATGCATTTTAGATAGAAGATTTTTTTTATCTTGTGTTAAATTTGAAATATCTAAATTAGGATTAAAATTAAAATGATCTTTGATTGCTTGCTTAGTATCGCCAGTTATAAAAATTAGTTCACTAAAACCAGCATCAACGGCTTCTTCAACAGCATATTGAATTAGGGGTTTATCAATAACAGGTAACATTTCTTTGGGAATGGCTTTAGTTGCAGGTAAAAATCTTGAGCCCAACCCTGCTACTGGAAATACAACTTTTTTAACATTCATTTTATTTTAAATTTTTTCATTAATATAGATTCAATTATGCTTGAAAAAAATAATTTAAGTTATTTTTTCCAATTTGATTTTTTAGCAATGTCTTCTTGTCTTTCATTTACCCAAGATGCCCCATTTTCATTAATTTCTTTCTTCCAAAATGGTGCATCTGTTTTAAGAAAGTCGATAATAAACTCACATGCCTTAAATGCATTACCTCTATGCTTACTTGAGACAGCCACACCTACTATTAGATCTTTGGGACGTAGCTTTCCTACCCTATGAATAATTCTAATATCATCAATATCCCATGAGTTTCTTGCTTTTTTTTCAATATTTTCAAGAGTCCTTTCAGTCATTCCTGGATAATATTCAAGCTCCATAAACTGCAATTGATTGTCATTTGAAAACTCTCTTACATAACCACTAAAAGTTACTACTGCACCTACATGATCTTTCTCAGAAAGCTGCGTAATCATTTTTGAAATAGAAAAACTTTCTTGTTGAATTTTTACAGACACTTACCCTCCTGTAATTGGTGGAAATATTGCTAATTCATCATCGTTTTTTAAAGCATCAGTCCAAGATGATAAGTTTTGATTGATTGCAACCCTGTATAAGGCTTGGTCTTTATGTAATTCCTTCCAATCACCCCCTCTTTCGCGAGCCATCAAAGATAAGAAACTTTCTGGAGAATCTATTTTTTCGGGTAAATTAATATCTTTCTGACTAAACCCAAATTTTTCTCTTAAATTTGCAAATAATAATAGCTTAAGATTCATCATCTTTACTTATCACTGACTTCTCATCAAAATCAAGGACATTATTAGAGTCCTCTTCAATTTCAACTTTCTCAATTTGAATGAATCTCTGTGAAATTTTTTGGCTTGTAATATGAACATCTTTTGCATTCTCATGAGCCTGTCGAATGTTATCTGCTAATTTTTTCATTCTTGTATCAAACCGTTCAAATTCTTTACCCAACTTACCTAACTCAGACTTGATAATATGTACCTGTTTTCTCGTTTCTACATCTTTTAAGACCGCTCTCGCGGTATTGAGTACAGCCATAAGTGTAGTTGGTGATACCAACCATACCTTTTTTGCCATTGCTTCTTGTATAAGCTCAGGATGGTAAGCATGTATTTCTGCAAAAACAGCTTCAGCTGGGAGAAACATTACAGCGCCATCCGATGTTTCATCTGCAATAATATATTTACTCGAAATATCATTAATATGTTTTTTCACATCTATTTTGAACTGTTTTTGTGCTTTAGCTTTGTCTAAATCTGTAAGCTTTACATCAAACATTTTCTGATAATTTTCCATTGGAAATTTTGAATCAACAGCAACTGTTCCTGTTGGGTCTGGTAAAAATAATACACAGTCGGCCCTGACTCCTTTCGAAAAAGTATGTTGGAAACTATATGAATCAGGTGGCAAAATATTTTTTATAAGACTTTCTAATTGTAGCTCACCAAAAGCCCCTCTAGATCTTTTATCTCCAAGTAACTCTTGCAAGCTAACCATGTTAGTTGTTAAGCCATCAATCTTTTTTTGAGCCTCATCAATAGTTGCTAGACGCTCCATTACGCTTACAAAGGTCTGGTTCGTTTTTTTAAATCCTTCATCCAATCTTTCTTGAACTTTTCCTGTAATTGCTTCTAACCTTTTATCAACAGATTTTGTAAGTGTTTCTACTGAAGCAATCAACTGCAACGCTGAATTTTTTAGGGAATTTTGAAGGGTTTCTTGCTGAGCTTTGCCTTGCTCAGAAAGTGTTTTGTGAATTTTCTCAGTAATTTCCTCACGAATCTTTGATAAAGCTTCCTGCTGAGATAACTGCAAGTCATTGAGAGATTTTCTTGTTGACTTTAATTCTTCAGTAATTGTTTTATTGAGTCGATCAGAAGATTTATTTAAACTATCATTGATGTCAACAATTATGGAACGGTGTTTTTCCTCAAGCAACTTATCTAAACTGTTATTTTCTTTGGATTTTTGATAAACCTTCCATAAGATTACAATGCTAACTAAAAGAATTAATCCTAATAAAACCTCAATAAGCATTATTTCTTAGTTGCCTCTATCGCTTGCTCAACATCCTGGATAATGTCATCAATATGCTCTATCCCAACAGAAATTCTAATCATATCCTCACTTACGCCAGCTGAAGCAAGCTCATCAGGATTTAATTGTCTATGAGTTGTGGATGCTGGGTGGCATGCAAGTGATTTTGAATCTCCTATATTCACAAGCCTTAAAATCATTTGTAAAGCATCAATAAATTTAGTGCCAGCTTCAATTCCACCTTTTATACCAAAGCTGATAATGCCTGATGCTTGACCGCTGGTAATTTTCTTACAAAGACTGTTATATTTATCATTAGGAAGCGCAGCATAATTAACCCAATCCACACTCTCATGATTTTCTAAGTATTTTGCAAGTGCTAGCGCATTCTCACAGTGTTGTTTAATTCTAAGCCCTAAAGTTTCAAGCCCCTGCATAATTTGAAAAGCGCTATGAGGTGAAAGTGCAGCGCCAGTATTTCTCAAAGGAACTACTCGACAACGCCCAATAAAGGCAGCAGGGCCCAATGCTTCAGTATAAACAACGCCATGATAAGATGGGTCTGGCTCATTGAGCATAGGAAATTTCTTAGGATCCTTAGCCCAATCAAATTTTCCTGAATCAACAATCACGCCTCCGATTGTTGTTCCGTGACCGCCCATATATTTGGTTAAAGAATGAATCACAATATCAGCGCCGAAATCAATAGGTCTGCATAGGTATGGTGTAGGTACAGTGTTATCCACAATCAATGGAATGCCATGCTTATGAGCTATTTGTGCTAATTCCTTTATGTCAATTATATTGCCTAAGGGGTTGCCGATAGATTCACAATATAAAGCTTTTGTTTTTTCATTAATTGCTGCATCAATAGCCTTGAAATCAGCGCCATCAACCATCTTCACATCTATTCCCTGCTGCGGAAAACTATGTGCAAATAAATTATATGTTCCCCCATAAAGCTGATTAGTACTCACAATATTATCGCCTGCACGAGTTATGCACTGGATAGCATATGTAATTGCTGCCATACCTGAGGCTAGTGATAAAGCTGCGATTCCTCCCTCCATTTCTGCAACCCTTTGTTCAAGCACTGCATTGGTAGGATTCATTATTCTTGAATAAATATTTCCCTCAACCTTTAGATCAAATAGATCTGCTCCATGTTTGGTGTCATCAAATGTAAATGAAGTAGTTTGATAAATAGGCGTTGTTGCCGATTTCGTTGTTTTTTCTGACTCATAACCGTGATGAAGTGCTATCGATTCAAGTTTCATATTAATTTCCCTTTAAATATTTTTTTTTAAATGATGATCCATTATTTTTTTGATGCCTCTATCGCCTGTTCAACATCCTCAATGATATCGTCAATGTGCTCTATACCAACAGAAATTCTAATTAAATCTTCACTCACACCTGCTAATGCCTTTTGCTCTGATGTAAGTTGCCTATGTAAGGTGGATGCGGGATGACAAGCCAATGACTTAGCATCACCCATACTGAGGACACGAAGAATCATTTTTAATGCATCAATAAATTTTGCACCCGCCTCTCTTCCGCCTTTTATTCCAAAGCTGATAATGCCTGATGCTTGGCCATTCGTAATTTTTCTACAAACATCATTATATTTGTCATTTGGAAGTGCTGCATAATTTACCCATTCCACACGTTCATGACCATCAAGGTATCTAGCTAGTGCAAGCGCATTAGAACAATGTCGCTCCATCCTGACACCCAATGACTCAAGCCCCAACATAATAATATATGCATTATTAGGTGACAAACAGGCGCCTGTCTCTCTAAGAGGAACCACTCGACAACATCCAATAAATGCTGCAACTCCGAATGTTTCGGTATAGATAACACCATGATAAGAAGGGTCAGGCTCATTGAGCATAGGATATTTTTTAGGGTCCTTCGACCAATCAAATTTTCCAGAGTCAACAATAATTCCCCCTATTGTTGCACCATGTCCATCGATATATTTAGTTAAAGAATGAATCACAATATCAGCACCAAAATCAATAGGTCTACATAAATATGGTGTAGCAACAGTATTGTCTACAATCAATGGGATGCCATGTTTGTGAGCAATGTCTGCAAATTTCTTCAAATCAATGATATTGCCTAAGGGGTTACCGATAGATTCACAATATAAAGCTTTTGTTTTTTCATCAATTGCTGCTTCTAGGCCTTTATAGTCTGCACCGTCGACCATCTTTACTTTAATGCCCTGTTTGGGGAAGCTATGTGTAAAGCAATTGTAAGTGCCGCCATATAACTGACTTGTACTGACGATATTATCGCCAGCTCTTGTTATTGTCTGAATGGCATAAGTAATGGCCGCCATTCCAGAAGCAAGGGATAATGCAGCAATACCACCTTCCATTTCTGCAACCCTTTTTTCAAGCACATCATTGGTTGGATTTCCTATTCTTGTGTAAATATTTCCTTCAACTTTAAGATCAAATAAATCAGCACCATGCTGGGTATCGTCTATAGTAAATCCAGAAGTTTGGTATATAGGAACGGTCGCTGCTTTTTGATCATTATTTTTTGACTCATAACCATGATGTAACGCTATCGATTCAAGTTTCATTGATGGATCCTTATATTTATATCCTACAAATAATAACAGAATTAGGAGATAGATTTAACTAAGTCAGCTAATGCAAAAAGATTAAATTTTTTATATAAAAAGAGAAATTTATTTAAGTTAAAGATTGAATTTTAGTCATGGGAAACCTCTTTTCTAAAAGTTCTTTAGTAGCAACACTCATACTAACTTTAAGGGTAATATTTTGGTCAAATATTCGATCAATTATCGTACCTTTATTATCAAGTATAGCTTTAGAAATACTGTTTAAATTATTGTATTTAATAATTAATTTATATTCATATAATTCAATATAATCATTTAAACTTGATGCTTGGATTGCTTTTAAGCCTGCTTGACTATAGGCCCTTGCGAGCCCACCCATGCCTAGATTAATGCCGCCATAATAACGCACAACCACCAGACCACAATTAATAATTTTTCTAGATTCTAAAATATTCAATAATGGCCTCCCTCCTGTACCAGTGGGTTCACCATCATCACTAAAATAAGGTTCGATACTATTTTTTTTTATTTGTAATCCATACACAGCATGGCTTGCTGATGGATTATTAATTTTTATCTCCCTTAATCTTTCTAAGAAGCATTCTCTTGAACTAGCAACAACGCTATATCCAATGAATTTTGATTTATTAATTATTTCCTCAGATTGTCCTTCCGAGAATACAATTCTCATTTTAACTGAGCCCTTCTATTTCTCCATCAGAATTAATTGAAATACCTTCACTTGCTGGTTTTAAAGGAAGACCTGGCATAGTCATCACGCTACCGCAAATGGCAACAATAAATCCTGCACCCCTGACCAACCTGATTTCTCTTATATTAAGTGTATGGTCAGAAACCGCTCCTATTTCTTTTGCATCACCTGAAAAAGAATAAGGCGTTTTTGCAATACAAACAGGAAAGTGTGCGTATTCATTCTCTATGGTATTCAACTGATTTAAAGCCTCATCTTCAAACATAATATCTTTAGCTCGATAAATATTCTGAGCGATTGTCTTTAATTTAGATTTAATAGAATCTTTTGTATCATAAACATACTTAAATTGATTCGGCTCTTCAGCAAGATTTATAGCTTCTTTAGCAAGTAATTCAGCTCCTTTAGAGCCCTCCCCCCAGTGTGAACATAAGATAGCCTTGAAGCCTAGTTTCTCTACTTTTTCTTGAACAAGCTTAACCTCTTCATCGGTATCTGTTTTAAAATGATTAATAGCAACTACTAAATTTAGCCCATAATGTTGACTACAATTTTCAATATGTCGTTCTAAATTAGCAAAGCCTTTTTCAAGTGCTAATAAATCTTCATTATTAAGGTCCTCCACTTTTACGCCACCATGATATTTCATGGCTCTTATCGTGGCAACTATGACAATTAAGCTTGGCTCTAGACCTGTTTGTCTACATTTGATATCAATAAATTTTTCTGCGCCTAGATCGGCACCAAATCCGGCTTCAGTTACAACATACTCAGCCATATTAGTCCCCAGTTGTGTTGCCACATATGAGTTACACCCATGAGCAATGTTTGCAAAAGGACCTCCATGAATTATTACCGGATTATGCTCTAATGTCTGAACTAGGTTAGGCATGAAAGCATCTTTTAATAATGCAGCCATAGCTCCTTGAGCCTTTAAGTCTTTTGCGTATATGGGCGTTTTATTTTTATTAATATTTTGCGCTACCTGTATCTCACCTAATCTGTACGTTAGGTCATCTAATGATGTTGCTAAGCAAAAAATTGCCATCACCTCACTTGCCACGGATATATCAAACCCCCCTTGATATTGATAACGTGCATTATCGATATTTACCTTCCTTAAAGATCTATCATTCATATCTAAACCTCTTTTAAAGGTAATCGTATCAAGGTCTATACCTAATTCATTTCCATGATAAATATGATTGTCTACAAGTGCAGCAAGCAAATTATTTGCTGAGGTGATTGCGTGAAAGTCGCCGGTAAAGTGAAGGTTAATATTTTCCATTGGAATAGCCTGAGCATATCCACCACCGGTTGCACCTCCCTTCATACCAAATACAGGTCCCAATGAAGGCTCTCTTAAGCATGCAACAACACTTTTACCTTGGATTGCAAGAGCGTCTGTTAGCCCTATAGTAGTCGTTGTTTTGCCTTCACCTGCTGGAGTGGGACTCATTGCAGTTACTAGAATTAGTTTAGCCTTTTTTTTCTCTTTTTGTTTTAACTCCTTGGTATTAATTTTTGCCATATGTGGGCCATAATTAATTAATGCATCTTGAGTAATATTTATTTTTTTTGCTACGTCTTCAATTTTATTTAATTGAGCACTTTGTGCTATTTCTAGATCTGATTTCATAATAATAATTTTAACCTTTTAATTGTTTATGTAAAAAGTGACAATTAAATTTTGCGTTTAATGTTTTATATATTTACAAATAAACAAGATTTAATTATCAGGTTTTAAAACAAGAGGACTTTTGGTCATAAATTGTTTTTGAAGACTTTTGGTCGTGAATTACTTTGATCGAGTTTAACAATGGGTGATGTTATGTGAACGATCAACTTTAAGTATATAGCATTCAATAAAATTCATCAATAGAATAACTTATTGTTTATAAACAATTTTTTTAAAAAAAATTTATATAAATATATTTACTATGTTTGAAGTTATCTTGGGTTTAAGATTTTCTTGAGTTCTTTTATGCTTATATTTGGAATAAACATATTTATAAAGTCGTAAGAAAATTTTCTTACAAAATTATCCCGTTTTACTCCTATATAAGTGGTGCTTTGGGGAAATAAGTGGCTGACATCTCTGCTAACTAATGGGTGGTCTTTATTTAAATCGTAGGCCATCTCAGCAATTAATCCTATACCCATATTTAGGCTTACATACGTTTTTATGACATCTGCATCAATAGCAGTCAACGTTATCTTTGGTTCTATTTTTGCTTTTTTAAAAACCTCAGAAACAATCGTACTCCCTGTGAACGCATAGTCATAGGTGATCATTGGGTATGAGGCTAAATCCTTCAAGGTAATCTGCATTACTTTTGTTAATGGATGATCTTTAGGCATCACCACACAACGATTCCATTGATAGCACGGAATGATGCATATATTTTCATTAAGACCAATAGATTCTGTTGCAATACCCACATCCGCTTCGCCTTTAAGTATTTGATTGGTTACTTGCGTAGGATTTCCCTGATGAATATTTAAATTGATCTTTGGATATTTTTTTACGAACTCTTCTACGACTTTCGGTAATTTATACCTTGCCTGCGTATGGGTAGTCGCAATGGTAAAGGTACCTTGTTCCCTTTCTAAGAACTCTTCTGAAACAACTTTGATATTGTTTGTCTCTTGGAGTATGGCTTCTATAGAACGAAACACTGTTTCTCCTAGCTCAGTTAAGCCAGTTAGTCTCTTGCCATTTCTTTGAAAAATTTTGATACCAATCTCGCTTTCAAGTAGTTTAATCTGATTACTTACACCGGGTTGAGATGTATTTAAGGCCTCAGATGCTTTTGAAATATTAAAATCAGACTGAACAATTTGAAAAACGCATCTAAGCTGCTGTAATTTCATATAATTAAAACTTATATAATTAGAATATATTATTATTTAATAATATATTAAAAACTGTTATATTGCATGCAATTTTAATTTTCTATATAAAATTTGTTGTGCTTTTTGAATATATCATTTCTGGTTTCGTAGTTGGGACTCTTGTGGGTTTAACTGGCGTAGGTGGCGGCTCACTTATGACACCATTACTTGTATTGTTTTTTAAATTTCCTACAGCTGTCGCAGTTGGGACTGATCTATTGTATGCGGCTATTACTAAATCTGCTGGGGCAATCACCCACCATAAGTTAGGTCATATTGATTGGAAAATTGTAAGAAATTTACTGCTTGGAAGCTTGCCAGCATCATACCTTGTCACCCATCACCTTAATGAAATTGACCTCTACTCACTTCAAAATGTTGAGATAATCAATACCTCTCTTGGTATAGCGCTATTCTTAACCTCAATAGCAGTTTTGTTTCAACCAATTATCATTAAGAAATCAGTCAAACAAAAATTAAAGACAAATTTAAACATAAATATTCTTACTATTATTCTGGGCTTATTTTTGGGAGTCGTTGTTACATTAACCTCAGTCGGTGCAGGGGCAATTGGCGTTACTGCTTTACTATTACTCTACCCAAAATTACAACTAAAAAAAATTATTGGTACTGATATCGCTCACGCAGTGCCATTAACTCTATTTGCAGGAATTGGTCATTTTAATTTAGGTACAGTCGATATAAATTTATTAATAGCTTTACTGATTGGCTCAGTCCCTGGTGTAATGATAGGAAGTAAACTCAGCTCAAGAATAGATGAAAAATTTTTAAGATTTATATTGGTTATAATTCTATTAATAGTTGGTATGCAATTAGTATTGAAAGGTAATTATGTATAAGTATGATTCAGTAGATCAAGCACTTGTTAATGAACGGGTAGCTCAGTATGAGGGGCAGCTTTCAAGATATTTAAATAAAGAGCTTACCGATGAAGAATTTAGGCCCCTTAGGCTTCAGAATGGTCTCTATATTCAGAGACATGCGCCTATGCTAAGAGTAGCAATACCTTATGGTTTGTTATCATCGAAACAACTTAAAAAACTGGCTGATATATCCGACAAATATGATCGTGGTTATGGGCACTTCAGCACAAGGCAAAATATTCAATTTAATTGGCCGAAACTTGAAGATACGCCACAAATATTAAGAGAACTTGCCAGTGTAGAGATGCACGCAATCCAGACCTCTGGAAACTGTATAAGAAATATTACCACCGACCAATTCGCAGGGGTTACGCCAGATGAAATTATTGATCCAAGATATTTAGCAGAAATAATAAGGCAATGGAGCACCTTTCATCCTGAGTTTGCCCTTCTACCAAGAAAATTTAAAATTGCAATTACAGGTTCATCAAGAGATCGTGCAATTGTTCAGGCTCATGATATTGGGCTTGAAGTTTTTTCAGATAGTAAAACTGAAGAGATGGCAGTTAAAGTTTGGGTAGGTGGAGGTTTAGGTCGCACTCCAATTCTAGGAACTGTCATCAATGAAAATTTATCATGGCGACATATTCTCACTTATTGCGAAGCAATTCTTCGTGTATACAACCTCTATGGTCGAAGAGATAATATGTATAAAGCCAGGATAAAGATTTTAGTTAAATCATTAGGAATTGAAAAATTTAAACAATTAGTTGAAAAAGAATGGGGATCAATTAAAGATGGGCCTAACACACTAGATGAGTTAGAGATCAATAGAGTAAAGGCATTTTTTTCAGAGCCAGACTATAAAAACCAACAAGATGATGATTTAAGGGAATATAAAGCAAATAAGCAATTTTCACAGTGGCTTCTTCGGTGCACGCACAAACATAAAAAATCTGGATATAGGTCGGTAACTTTATCTCTAAAAAGTTATGATCAAGCACCGGGTGATGCTTCATCAGACCAAATGAGAGCAGTTGCAGATCTTGCGGAACAATATAGCTTTGGTGAAATTCGTGTTTCTCACGAACAAAATTTAATATTAGCTGATGTTTTAGAAAGTGATCTATATGAGCTTTGGGAGAAAGCTAAATTACAAAATTTGACCACACCAAATATTGGTTTACTAACTGATATCATTTGCTGCCCAGGCGGAGATTTTTGTTCATTAGCAAATGCAAAGAGTATTCCAATTGCAAAATCAATCCAAGATATTTTTGATGATATGGATTATCTCCATGATATTGGTGAAATTAATTTAAACATTTCAGGTTGTATGAATGCCTGTGGCCATCATCATGTAGGGCATATTGGTATTTTGGGAGTCGATAAAGATGGAAGTGAGTGGTATCAAGTAACATTAGGAGGCAATCAAGGAAACTTTGCCAGTATCGGAAAGGTCATCGGGCCATCATTTTCTGAAGAAGAGATGCCTGAAGTAATTAAAAAAATAATAACAATATATGTTACAAATCGACATCCTGATGAAAACTTTATTGACTGTGTTGCAAGGATTGGTATTGATCCATTCAAGAAAGAGATTTATGGCGGGAAGGAAAAGAATTAATGAGCTCTCAACTAATTATTAATAATCAAATAGTAGATGATGAATGGCAATTAATAGAGCCGCCTGAAACTCAAGAGAAAGCAAAAAAATTAGCTGGAAAGGTTGTGATTTTTAAATTAACAGGTGAGGCATCTTTGAATGAATATCAAATTGAGAACACAAAATTTCCTGGGGAGGGAAAGATAATTTTACCCGCTCTAGTTTTCTTAAATCATCAAAAAGATTTGCTTCAAAGAATATCAAAAAATGAAATAGGTATCTGGATTGAAACACATGAAGAGATCCATAGCTTATTTGAGAAGATTGATGATATCAATCAACTACCTTTGATTTCAGTCAGAGTCAGGAAGTTTGCTGATGGAAGAATTTTCTCAATAGGAAATATGCTAAGGATGAAATATAAATTTAGTCATGAACTTAGGGCAATTGGTGATGTGCTGAGAGATCAGCTTTTTTTCTTAAAAAGATCTGGTTTTAACAGCTTTCTTATCAGAGAAGATAGAGACGTTAATGATGCCTTGTTAGGACTTAAAGATTTTTCTACACCTTATCAAGGGGCTGTTGATCAAAAAAAACCTGCATGGAAAATTATAAAAAGATGATAGATTTAGAAAAATTAAATAAAGAATTTAAACAAAGTACCCCAGAAGAAATCACAGCTTGGGCACTTAAACAGTCAAAAAACCCAATACTGACAACAAACTTTAGGCCCTATGAGATTGCAATTCTTCATTTATGTACAAAGCTTTTACCAGATTTAAAAGTGATCTGGTGTGATTCAGGTTACAACACAAAAGCTACCTATATTTATGCTGAAAAAATTATTAAAGAACTTAATTTGAATATTAAGTTATATACACCTTTAAATACCACAGCTCACAGAGAGGCTGTAATGGGTAAAATGCCCGAAATAAATGATCCCGAACATGAACAATTTACCGAAGAAGTTAAGCTTGAGCCATTTAGGAGAGCAATGAAAGAAATTAAGCCAGATTTATGGATTACAAATCTGAGGTCTGGCCAGACAGCCTTCAGAGATAGTTTAGATATTATTAATAAAACTGAAACTGGTTTATTAAAAATAAGTCCTTTTTACTTCTGGTCTGATATAGATCTTGATGGTTATATGAAAGAAAATAAATTGATAAATGAATATGATTATTACGATCCAACCAAGGTTGATGAAAAGCGTGAATGTGGATTGCATAACAGAGAGGGTAAATGATGAAAGAAAAACTCAGTCACCTTGATTGGTTAGAATCAGAAGCTATACATATCATGAGAGAGGTTGCGGGGCAATGCGCAAATCCAGTTTTGCTTTTTTCAGGCGGAAAAGATTCCCTTTGTCTTCTTAGGATTGCTGAAAAAGCTTTTAGGCCTGGTCGGTTTCCTTTCCCCTTAATGCATATCGATACGGGTCACAACTATCCTGAGGTGATTGATTTTAGGGATAATAAGGCTAAAGAACTTGGAGAAAGATTAATTGTTGCCGCTCTTGAGGAATCAATGGCTAAAGGAACGATTGTTTTAAAATCTCCAGATGAACCTAGAAATAAATATCAATCAATCACATTACTTGAGGCAATTGAGGAAAACGAGTTTGATTGTTGTATTGGTGGGGCAAGGAGAGATGAAGAAAAAGCAAGAGCTAAAGAAAGAATTATGAGTTTTCGTGATGAATTTGGGCAATGGGACCCAAAAAATCAAAGACCTGAGTTATGGAACTTGTACAATGCAAAAGTTCATAAGGGTGAGAATATTCGAGCCTTCCCTATATCCAATTGGACTGAAATGGATGTATGGCAATACATCGAAAGAGAGAATTTAGAACTACCCAGTATTTACTATGCACACAAAAGGGATATCGTCAGAAGAAATGGCTCCATCGTGCCAGTCACAGATGTCACACCAGCTGGTGCTGATGAAAAAGTTGAAAATATAATGGTTAGATTTAGGACGGTTGGTGACATTACATGTACAGCTCCTGTAGAAAGTAATGCAGATTCAGTGGATAAGATAATTTTAGAAACAGCTTCTACAGTAATAACTGAAAGGGGCGAAACTCGATTGGATGATCAGATTTCAGAAGCTTCAATGGAACAAAGAAAAAAAGAAGGTTACTTTTAATGAACGACACAAACTTAAATAATACTGTTCTTAGATTCATGACCTGTGGGAGTGTGGATGATGGAAAAAGCACGCTAATCGGAAGGTTGCTTTACGACACCAAGACCATACTCACAGACACCTTGAATCAAATAGAAAAAACTTCAAAGAAAAAAGGGATGTCTGCGCTTGATTTGTCGCTAATAACTGATGGACTTCAAGCAGAAAGAGAGCAAGGAATTACAATTGATGTCGCTTATAGATATTTTAGTACAGGAACTAGGAAATACATTATTGCCGATGCCCCTGGTCATGAACAATACACAAGGAACATGGTGACTGCAGCCTCAACCGCTCAACTTGCGATAATTCTAGTCGATGCTCGGAAAGGTATGCTTACTCAGACTAGGAGGCATTCTTATTTAACAAAGTTAGTTGGAATAAAGCACATCATTGTAGCAATCAATAAAATGGATTTAGTAAATTACAGTGAGGAAGAATATAAGAATATATGTGATGAGTACAAATCGTTTGCATCAGCAATTGATTTAAAGAAGCCAAATGTTGATGTTAAGTTTGTCCCAATGTCAGCACTAAATGGTGACATGATTGTTGATAGAGGTAAATCGTTAAGTTGGTATAAAGGTCCGACACTTTTACAAATTCTTGAAAATACTGATGCATCAGAAAAATCAAATAGTTCATCTTTAAGATTTCCTGTTCAGTTTGTTTGTCGACCAAGGGATTCATCTAATGAAAAGCTCCATGATTTTAGGGCCTTCATGGGGAGAGTGGAATCAGGTCTCATGAAGGTTAACGAGAAAATAAAAGTACTTCCCTCTAATCATGAATCTTCTATTAAAGAAATACGAATTGGCGATAAAGTAATTACTGAGGCTTCTTCAGAACAATCTGTAACCGTCTCTCTCAATGATGAAATTGATATTTCAAGGGGTGATATGTTGATTCACCAAGGGGATGCTTTAGAGTCAGTAAAAAGTTTTAATGCGAACGTATGTTGGTTAGCTGAAACAAATCTTTCGCCCAATAGAACATATTTAATTATGCATACCTCTCGATCATCAAAAGCTAAAATTGCAAGTATTAATAGCAAAATTGACATAAATACATTAGAGATAGAAAAAGCAATAGACCTTAAAACGAATGATATAGCCAATATTCGTTTTAAATTAGCACAGCCACTTATTGTGGATAAATACTCTGAAAATAGAAATACTGGTGCCTTTATTATAGTTGATGAATCAACCTTTCATACTGTTGGCGCAGGCATGATTGAAACCATAGAATAAATTTTAAAATTAATTTAAAATTTAACATTAAATTTAAGGAATAAAAATGACGTATGTAGTTACTCAAAGTTGTATCAAATGTAAATATACTGACTGTGTAGATGTCTGCCCAGTCGATTGCTTTGTTGAAGGTCCCAATTTTTTAGCCATAGACCCTGAAGAATGCATTGACTGCACTCTATGTGTAGCAGAGTGCCCTGTCGAAGCAATTTATGCGGATGATGATGTACCAGAAGATCAACAAGAATTTATTGAGATTAACGAGAGATTAGCTAAGGTTTGGCCAATCATAACCTCAAGGAAAGATCCACTTCCTGAAGCAGAAGAATTTTCAACCAAAACAGATAAAAGACCCTTGCTGATTGAAGAGACTGAATAAAATTTAATTATTATTATAGACAAAGGTAACATTCTCAATTTAATATATAATAATTGAACAAATTTATAGGAGTAATCAATGATAAGTAAAAAAATAATTTTATCAGCACTAGCGCTGCCATTTTTAGTAGCTTGTAGTAAATCTTATGTGGATGTTGAACCTGGGTCAGAGAATGTCAATATAGTTGATTCGGTTGATCTCAATAGCTGTACTCTAAAAGCTCAAGTCAAAGTAAGAATGACTGGTTATGCGGAAAGAAGAGATAACTTTACGGAACTTGATCATATTCAGTTAGCTAAAAATGCCGCTGTTGAACAGGGAGGTAATACTATATATCGTATTGACCATCCAGAAGACGGTAAAGGAACACAATCGTCTGTTTATCAGATTTATAGCTGTAACTAATAAAACCAATCAAGGCTTACTTCTTTAAGCCCAAAGTTTTGTTCGGGTTATACAAAATAACCCGAATATTAATATAAAAAATAATCCCAGAGACAATCCAAGTGTTGAAAACCAACATATTGGTACAATTACACCGGCTACCACAGAGGAAAAAAGCATCTGCATAAAGGCTTGTCCAGACGCTGCAGTTCCTCTTGCTTTTGGGAAACAATCAAGAGCTGCTATTGAAATAATAGGCATTATCGAGGCCATGCCAATGTTATAAAGTGCAATTAAACCAATATTTATAATTGGATTATTATCGAAAAAATAACAAAAAATTATATTTACTAGCGCAATTAATGACATCCATATGTAACCAAACCTAGTTACTTTTGATGGACTTATGGTTCCAGCTGTCTTTTTAGCTATAAATGATCCAATTATCATCCCACAAACTGTTGGAACAAAAAGATATGCAAATTGTTTCTCACTAAAACCTAACAAATCTATTAAAAAAATTGGACTTGCTAAAACATAAAGAAAGAAAGCTGAAAAGTTTGCTGAAATTGATAAGATTAAATAAATAAATTCTTTGTCTTTAAATATTGTTTTAAATCTATGCGCTATTGATTTCAAGTCAAATGGAAGCCTATCTTTTAAGGGCATAGTCTCAGGCAGAACCTTTGAGCTCAATAAAATGGCAATTCCAGCATAAAGTGCTAGAAAAATAAAAATGCTTTGCCATTCGTAATCAAGTAAAAAACCACCAACAATGGGGGCTACTGCAGGTGCAATGCCAAATATAATTTGAATAGTTGCCATAACTCTTTGCGCTTGCGCCCCTTCATATAGATCTCTGACCATAGCTCTGGCAACCACATTACCAGCACCGCCTCCTATACCCTGAAGGGCCCTAAAAAACCATAACTGCTCAACTGAGGTTGAAAGTGCACAACCAATTGACGCAAAAAAGAATAAAGCCAAGCCCCATTTAATGGTCTTAATACGGCCGATTGAATCAGATATTGCCCCATGAAAAAGAGTCATCAAAGTATATGGAATCAAATAAAATGTAAGGCTCTGTTGGACATAAGCTGGGGTTGACAATAAATCTGCTGCGATAATGTGAAATCCAGGTAGATAGGTGTCAATTGCAAAAGGTGCTAGGCTTGCAAGAATTGCAAGCACAATAACTTTAGGGTTAAGAAAAAGACTCATGCTTTTAATTATAAATTAATTAAGGTAGGGCATGGAATTTTGCTAGTCTATCTTTTTCTTCTCCATCATTAATTCTTTTTGAATTTTTATCCGTTCTAAAAATAATTGGTTGAGCTTTTAATTCTGGATTTTGAGCGTCTTTTACAGCTTGCTCAATCACGTCTCTGTTTGGTGAAAGTGAACATACTGGATCTGCACTCTCAGCGTCCCCAGTCAATAAAAATGCTTGGCATCGGCATCCGCCTAAATCTTTTTCCTTCTCAGGGCATGACTTACATGGTTCTTTCATCCATGAATCCCCCCTAAATTTATTAAAGGCGGGTGAATCATACCAAGCCCCTTTTATTTTCGAATCCTTTACATTTGGAAATTCCATATTCGGGAGAACTCTTGCTGAGTGGCAAGGAAGCACATCACCATTAGCAGTGACAATCATGAAAACTTCACCCCAACCATTCATACATTTTTTGGGTCTTTCAGCATAATAATCCGGGACAACAAAAAATATTTTCATTTTGTTACCAACTTTATCCCTATATTGATTTGTGATTTTTTCTGCATGGTCAATCTGCTCTTTTGTTGGCATAAGTTGATTTCGGTTAATTAATGACCAACCGTAATATTGTGTATTCGCCAGCTCAACATAATCAGCACCTAATGCCTCTGCCATTTCAAGAATTTCTTTAATATGATCAATGTTATAACGATGGATTACCACATTTAAAACCATTGGATACCCTCGATCTTTAATCATTGCTGCGACTTTTTTCTTTAATTTAAAGGTTTTTGTGTCAGTAATAAAATTATTAATTTCTTCAGTAATGTCATGCATTGATAGCTGAATATGATCCAATCCACCCTTCTTGAAGGCATCTATTCTTTTATCAGTCAGCCCTACACCTGAAGTAATTAAATTACTGTAGTAGCCTAACTGATGTGCTTCTTCAACAATAACCTCAATATCATCTCTAAGCAATGGTTCGCCTCCAGATATACCAAGTTGCGCAGCTCCTAGATCTCTTGCTTGATTAAGGACGCTTAACCATGATTTAGTATCTAATTCATTTTGTGTATGTTTGTCATAGTCGGTTGGGTTATAACAAAATGCGCAATGCAGTGGACACCGATAAGTAATTTCAGCTAACAACCATAATGGTTGTGTTGCCGTTGATGTGCTTGATACCCCATTATTTTGATCAGTCATAGTCATCCTCAGTTAACTTTTTCAATCCACGCTTTTTCAAGAGCAAGCTCAATCATTCCGATGATATCTTTATCAATATCTTTAGCATCCGGAAATTTGTTTACTAATTCTTCAGTTATCTTTTCAACAGAGGCTTTTCCATCGACTAAATTTAAAACCTCGCCTGCACCACCATTTAATTTAACCATACCCTCAGGAAATAAGATTACATAGCAATTTTGTGCCTTTTCCCATTGAAATCTGTGGTGAGGTGCAATGTTATATATATCTTTTAATTCAATTGTCATCTATCTAGGCTGCCTTAAATAATCTCGATCATCTATTTTAATGTTTGAAGATGCAAGCATTATAGAATCTGCTATCACCCATAAAACATTTAACTTAAACTGCAATATTTCTAAAGCTTTTTCTTGCATCTCTCTTGATGTACTAAAATAGTCTAGAGTTACTCCAAGGCCATGCTCAACATCCCTTCTTGCCTCTGTGAGTCTTTTTTTGAAATAAGATAATCCTGACTCATCAATCCATGGATACATGTCAGGCCATGAACTTATTCTTTGTTGATGGATATGAGGAGCAAATAGCTCAGTCAAAGATGAACATACAGATTCCTGCCATGTTTTTTGTTTAGCAAAATTTATATATGCATCCACAGCAAACTTTACACCTGGACTAACTCCGTCAAGCGAAGTCACTTGTTCCCTTTTTAAACCAACAGCTCTCCCTAAATTTATCCATGCTTCAATTCCACCTTCAGCATCACCCTCACCGTCATGATCTAATATTCTCACTATCCATTCTTTTCTTATTTCTTTCACTGGACAATTAGATAATATTGCCGCATCTTTTAGAGGGATGCTTATTTGATAATAAAACCGGTTCATTACCCAACTTTGGAGCTGTTCTTTAGATAATTTACCTTCATACATCATCACATGAAAAGGATGATATATATGATAGCCCTTGCCCTTTTCTCTTAATCTATTCTCAAACTCTTCTCTGGTCCACGGCTTTGTCATTTTTTTTCCTTAGATAATGATGTCCATACCATCATAGGACACTTCAATGTTATGTGAATTCAAGATTTTTCTCTCTTCAGAAGCCTCATTTAGAATTGGATTAGTATTATTAATATGGATTAAAATTTTACGTGGTTTTTCAAGCGAAGTTAGGGTGTCTATTATCCCCCCTTTACTTGACTGATCTAAATGGCCCATCTCACTAGCTAGCTTGTTATTGACTCCAGCTCTCGACATTTCATCGTTAGTCCATACTGTGCCGTCAATTAAAACTACATCTGCATTTTTTAAATACTCGTATACATGATCTTCGATAACTCCCAGTCCGGGCGCATAAAAAAGATTTTTACCTGTTTTTGTGTCTTCAATTTTATAACCTACATTGTCTCCTGGGACAGTATTATGTCTATGAGGAGAATATGGGGGTGCTTCGCTTTTAAGAGGGACAGCTGTAAAAATTAGATTATCTGCTTTTGGGATAGTATATGGAACTTGTTCAGTCGAAACTTCATGCCAATTAATTCCTCTGAAATGACCTAAAATATTAAATATAGGATACCCCGTTGTCATATCCTCATAAACCGATTTTGTGCAATAAATATCCCAAGGTTTATCGTGCTCTCTTAAGATAAGTAATCCTGTGGTATGGTCAATTTGACTATCAGTGATAATGATAGATGATATGCCAGTATCTCTGATCTTCCTGGCTGGTTGCAGTGGCGGGAATGATTCTATTTGAGCCCTGATGTCCGGAGAAGCATTTATTAATATCCAATCTTCGCTATTGGAGCTAACAGTTATTGAAGACTGGTTTCTTGCTTTAAAATTTGGATTTCCTGCCCTGACGCCTTTACAATTTTCACCATTATCATTCCATTGAGGAAAACCTCCACCTGCTGCAGAACCAAGCACTCGAATATGCATAACTATCCAATCTTAAAAATTTATTAGTAGTGAATGATGAATGACAATCAGGCTAACAGACAGGGGAAAATGTCTAAAAAAAACTCATGGATATCATGAGTTAATTAGATAAATCTCGACCTAAAATTTTAGCGATTGCTGTGAGCTCTTCCATTAATTTTTTTAATTCTGATGGTGTAATTGCTTGGTCAGCATCGCACCATGCTTCGCTTGGGATTGGATGCATCTCAACAAGCAAGCCATCCGCACCAGCAGCAATTCCGGCTCTTGAGAGAGCAGCAACCATCCATGCCTTCCCACCTGAATGAGATGGATCAATAATGACAGGTAGATGAGTTTCTTTTTTCAAAACAGGAATTGCGGTTACATCTAACACATTTCTGTAATATGTTTCAAAAGTCCTAATACCTCTCTCACAAAATATAATATTATGATTACCTCCTGAAGCAATGTACTCAGCTGCCATTAACCATTCTGAGATTGTAGCTGACATCCCTCTTTTGAGAATGACTGGAACCTTTAATCTGCCAACCTCACGCAATAATTCAAAATTCTGCATGCTTCTTGTCCCAATTTGAATAACGTCGACTTTTTTTTCTAAAAATTTATCTAAGTGCCTCACATCTAAGAGCTCTGTAACAATAGGAAGTCCTTGATTATCAGCAGCCTCTCTGAACATCTCCAATCCATCAAAACCAACACCTTGAAAGCTATAAGGGCTAGTTCTAGGCTTAAATGCACCTCCCCTCATAATTTTTACTCCTGCAGCTTTAACTGCTTCAGCTGAACTTTTCATTTGATCAGGTGTTTCAACTGAACAAGGACCAGATATAACTTGAATATTTTTCCCACCTATTGGGTGACCGTTAATATCTATCACGGTATCTTCTGGATGCCACTCTCTAGCAACTATTTTATAAGGCTTAACTATTCTTAAAGCTTGTTCAACACCCGGTAAATTATCTAGGAGTTTTGGGTCTAAGAGTCTTTCGTCACCAACTGCGCCGATAACCGTTTTTTCTGTGCCCTTTGAAATACTAGCATCCAAACCCTTTTCTTTAATTCTCGAAACAACAAAATCTATTTGTTCATCTGTTGCTGAATTGTTCATTACAATAATCATAATTATCCTATTACTTGAAACACTTTAAATATTTAATAAATATATCATTTTCTACCTTAAGACCGATGCTTACCCTCAAAAATGAGGGCAACTCATAATTTTTGATAGGCCTAACAATTACACCATTTTCCAATAAATGCTGATAATACATCATTGCTTTTGATTCGTCTTCTAAATTAAAACTTATAAAATTTCCATAAGATCGTATAAATTGGATTTTTTGCTCTCGAAAAGCAATTTCTAACTGATTTCTACCTTGGTCATTGATCAATCTACTTTTTTTTATAAATTCGTCATCCTTTAATGATTCTATTGCAGCAATTTGAGCAATGGAATTTACATTAAAGGGTTGCCTCACCCTATTCATTAAATTAATAACATCCCTATCTCCAACGCCATACCCTATCCTTAGTCCCGCTAATCCATGAGCTTTAGAAAAGCTTCGAGATATCAATAAATTTTTATATTTTGAAAGCCAACTAAAAGCTACAGACTTATCATCATCACTTAAATACTCATCATAAGCCTCATCAAGAACCACTAAAATATGTTTTGGTACGTTTGATAAAAATTCCAATAACTCAGGCTTACCTATTAAATTACCAGTAGGATTATTGGGATTAGCAATAAAAATAAGTTTTGTTTTACTTGATATAAGCTCAAGAAACTTTTCTAAGTTATGACCATAATCAGACGAAGGTTTCGCTTTCATACCGATTCCACCAGCAGACTTAGTCACAATCTCATATACTGCAAAAGCATGTTTAGAAAATATAACTTCATCTCCTGGCGATAAGACTGTTCTTGCAGCAAGCTCAAGGACATCATTTGAACCATTACCTAGAATAATTTGTTCAGGATCCAAAGAAAATTTTTCAGAAATTGCTAATTTAAGATAATATCCATTGCCATCAGGATATCTATGAGTTTCACCAGTACTCTGATTAATAGCAATTTTAACCTTTGGGCTTATTCCTAACGGATTTTCATTTGAGGCTAATTTAACTATTTTTTTAGAATCAATTCCAAGCTCTCTTGATACCTCTTTTATAGGTCTTCCGCCTTGGTATGGCTCCAACTCAGAAATATATTTTGGAGTATTTATAGACATAAGGTTAATAAAAGTTTAATTTTTTGGATAAGAACCTAAAAATTTCATGAATGATGATTTTTTTTCAATTTCTGTCAGGCAAAGTTTAACTCTTGAGTCATTTTTATGACCTTCAACATCTATAAAAAAAACGTATTCCCACATACCAAGTCTTGAGGGTCGAGATTCTAACTTCGTTAAACTAACCTTTCTCAATGCAAATGGTTTTATCAAATCAACGATTGCCCCAGGTTTATTTTTAGTTGCAACAACAATAGAAGTCTTATCATTGCCTGATGGTGCTATCTCTTGATCAGATAAGATGAGAAATCTTGTAGTATTATTTGGCTCATCTTCAATGTGGTTTTGTAAAATATTAAGCTTAAAAATACTAGCAGCCCTTGCACTGGCAATTGCTGCAGAAAACTGTTGTTTTGATGAAATCTTTGCGCCCTCAGCATTACTTAAAACAGTAATTTTCTCAGCATCTGGGAGATTATTAGCAATCCAATCATGGCACTGTGCCAATGACTGCCCATGAGCATAAATGCTTTTAATTTTGCTTAAATCTTTAGATTTTGAGATTAGGCAATGATGCACGGGTAAGGTGATCTCACCACAAATTTTTAAATCCTTCATTAAAAGTAGGTCCAAAGTACGACTTATTCCTCCCTCAGTTGAATTTTCTATAGGGACTACTCCATAATGTACTTTTTCCGACTGAACGTTATTAAATACCTCATCTATACTATTTGTTGGTATGGACTTAACATTTTCACCAAAATGTTTAATGGTAGCCTCTTCACTGAAGGTTCCCGATGGACCTAAAAATGAAATAGCTAATTTTTTTTCTAACGCCCTACAATTCGAAATAATTGCTTTAAATATATTTGTCACGCTATCGTTTGAGAGAGGTCCTTGATTTTTCTTGATAAGCTGAGAAACAACTTGTGCTTCTCTTTCAGGTTTGTAGATGACGCCATCATTTTTTAAAAGGCCAACTTCTTTGGCTAATAAACCTCTCTGGGATACAAGCTCTAATAGCCTCTTATCAATATCATCAATTTTTTTTCTTAATTTATCTAATTTTTTTGTCATGCGTTCTTATTCTCAAAATCTTTCATAAAATCTACTAAACATTCTACCCCATCAAAAGGCATTGCGTTATATATGGAAGCTCTCAATCCGCCAACTAATCTATGACCTTTCAAAGCATATAGCCCCTCATTCTCTGCCCTTGCAACAAAATTACTTGTTAGCTCTTGATTATTTAGTCTAAATGGTACATTCATCCTAGATCTATTTTTATGATCAATATCATTAAAGTAGAATTTACTTTCATCAATAAAATCGTATAAATATTTAGATTTTTTAATATTTGATTTCTCAATTTCTTCTAATCCACCATAATTTAAAATCCATTCAAAAACTAAACCTGCCATATAAATACTAAACGTAGATGGTGTATTTATCATTGAATTATTCTCGGATTGAATTTTCCAATTCATTGTAGAAGGTGTTTTTTCATCTGCAAATGAAAGTAAATCTTCATTAACTATTACAATTGTAAGACCTGATGGACCTATATTTTTTTGTGCCCCCGCATAAATTACACCATAATTTTTAATATCTATGGGTCTCGATAAAATAGTAGACGACATATCACAAACAATTGGTACCTTTTTTATACTAAATGAATCAAAGTACTCAACTCCATGGATTGTTTCATTTTGACAAAAGTGGACGTACGCATCATTTTCGGCATATTTCCAAGAGTTAGGTTCTGGTGCTTTTGTAAAATTAATTGGCTCTGAAGATGCAGATAATTTTATATTGCCTAAAGGCTGAGCGTCTTTAAAAGATCGGTTAGACCAATATCCTGATACTACATAGCTTGCTTCTCTTTTTTTGAGTAGATTCATAGGAACCATAAAATTTTGAGTGATTGCGCCACCTTGGAGAAAAAGTATCTTATAATTTTTTGGGACTTTAAGAATAGTTCTTAGATTGCTCTCAGCTTTCTCAGCTATGGGTAAATATTCTTTGCTTCTGTGTGACATTTCCATTACGGAAATGCCTGTGGAGTTTAGATTTAAAAATTCTTTTTGAGCTTGGTGCATAACTTCTCTTGGGAGCATTGCTGGCCCAGCGGAGAAATTATATTGGTAGCTCATCTTGATTCATTTCTATTTGCTCTGGCTCAACAATTTTTGCAAGCCCTGACAGTTTTTCATCATTGGTTAGATTAATTAAGGTAACACCTTGGGTCGCTCTTCCAAGCTCTCTTATCTCGGAAACTCGAGTTCTTATTAATACGCCTCCTGTTGTGATTAACATTATCTCATCTGTATCTCTGACAAGTTTCGCGGCAACAACAATTCCGTTTCGATCACTTACCTGTATAGCCTTAACGCCTTGGGTTCCCCTTCCAGATTTTCTAAAGTCAGATAGGACTGTCCTTTTTCCATAGCCATTTTCTGTGGCAACTAATACTGACTCAGTATCCGAACTAGCAATTAATAGAGATAAAGCCTGATTCTCATCTGGTATCTTCATACCCCTTACGCCCCTGGCATTTCTCCCCATACTTCTTACATCATTTTCGTCAAACCAAACAGCCTTCCCACCATCAGATACTAGAACGATATCATTATTACCGTTTGTAATTTCAGCACCGATTAAGTAATCACCATTATCTAGCTTTATTGCAATAATTCCATTCTTCCTGGGGTTTGAAAAATCTGATAGCGGAGTTTTTTTAACCGTTCCCTTTGAGGTTGCCATAAAAATAAATTTGTCATCCACAAAGTCTTTTACCACAAGTGTGGCATTAATTTTTTCGCCAGGCATTAGAGGAAATAGATTTACAATTGGTTTCCCTTTACTTACTCTACTTCCCTGAGGAACCTCGTATACTTTAAGCCAATAAACCTGCCCTCTACTTGAAAAGCACAAGATATTGTCATGGGTATTTGCGACAAACATCTGCTCAATAAAGTCATCTTCTTTGGCAGTCATTGCCTGTTTACCCCTACCCCCTCTTCTTTGAGCCCTATATTCATCGAGAGCCTGGGCTTTAATATAACCAGTATTTGAAATGGTAACTACGAGATCTTGAGGTGTAATTAGATCTTCAATTGATAAATCATGGGCATCCTCAATAATTTCGCTTCTCCGTTCATCGCCATATTGAGACTTTATTTCCTCAAGTTCAGTTTGAATAATTTGCGTAACTCTATCTGCATTTTCCAAAATATCTAATAGATCACTTATAACATCAAGAATACTTTTATATTCGCTTACAATTTTTTCTTGTTCAAGACCCGTTAGCCTCTGAAGTCTTAGTTGAAGTATCTCTTGAGCTTGGTTATCAGAAAGCATGTATCCATTCTCTTTAAGACCAAATTTTTCAGATAATCCATCAGGTTTTGAAAGGCCTTTTGAGGTTTTTTTGAGCATACTTTCGACGACGCTTGATTTCCATGTCTTTTTCATAAGCTCAATCTTTGCATCGGGCGGAGTCTCGGCAGATTTAATAATTTTAATCATTTCATCTACATTCTCTAATGCAACAGCTAATCCTTCCAGAACGTGCCCTCTGTCCCTTGCCTTTTTTAAATCATAGACCGTTCTTCGTGTGATAACCTCTCTTCTGTGCCTTAGAAATGCATCTAGGATTTCTTTCAAATTGAGAAGTTTTGGCTGACCATCAATGAGAGCAACCATATTCATCCCAAAGCTATCTTGGAGCTGGGTTTGTTTATATAAATTATTAAGAACTACGTCTGGTATCTCCCCTCTCTTAAGTTCAATCACAACTCTCATCCCAGATTTATCAGATTCGTCTCTTAGATCAGAGATCCCATCGATTTTTTTCCCATTAACAAGTTCTGCAATCTTTTCAATAAAATTCTTTTTATTAACCTGATATGGCAGCTCGTCAACTATTATTGCCTCCTTTTTACCTCTATCAAGCTCTTCCGTATGAGTTCTTCCTCTCATCACAACTCTACCTCGACCGGTCTTATAGCCTTCTCTTACTCCAGATATTCCATGGATTATTCCTGCTGTTGGGAAGTCTGGTGCAGGAATTTTTTCAATAAGGTCTTCAATAGAAATATCAGGTTTCTTTAATAGCTCTTGGAGTCCATCAACCACCTCGCCTAAATTATGTGGTGGTATATTTGTTGCCATGCCTACAGCTATACCTGAGCTACCATTGATGAGTAAATTAGGAAGTTTAGTTGGCATTATAAGTGGTTCGTGCTCAGAACCATCGTAATTAGGTCCAAAATCAACTGTTTCTTTTTCTATATCAGATAATAATTCGTGAGATATTTTAGACATTCTAATTTCGGTATATCTCATCGCTGCAGCGTTATCTCCGTCAACAGATCCAAAATTACCTTGCCCATCAATAAGCATATATCTCAGGCTAAAATCTTGTGCCATTCTTACTATCGTATCGTAAACTGCGGTATCACCGTGTGGATGATATTTACCAATAACATCACCTACAATCCTAGCTGACTTTTTATATGGTCTATTAAAACTATTGCTGAGCTCGTGCATCGCATATAAAACTCTTCGATGGACAGGTTTCAAACCATCTCTTACATCAGGTAAAGCTCTTCCAACAATTACACTCATCGCGTAATCGAGATACGATTTTTTCATCTCACCGTCGAGGCTTACTGGAATTGTTTCTTTTGCGAATTGATCACCCATAATTTACAAATTTCTTGTTTTGTTCTAAATATTTTACCATGTATAACAGTCTTAATTTATTGGAATTTCCTAGCCTGAATTTTAAAAAATATCTGCTTTTATGTCGTCAATATTCTCTAATCCAACAGCTATTCTTATTAGATTTTCAGTGATGCCTGCTAAGTCTCTTTGTTCTTGGTTTAGTCTGGAATGAGTCGTTGTTGCTGGATGCGTTATGGTTGATCTTGTGTCCCCTAAATTTGCAGTTATTGATAATAATTTTGTGCTGTTTATTAGCTTCCACGCTTCTTCTCTTCCGCCTTTTATCTTGAACGAAACAATCCCACCTCCAGTAATTTGTTGTTTTTTAACTAAATCATGTTGAGGGTGAGAGGTTAAACCAGGATAGAATACCTCTTCAATTTTTTTATTCTGTTGTAGCCAGACTGCTAAATCATGGGCGTTTCTAGAATGGGCGTCCATTCTAATTTTTAAAGTCTCTAACCCCTTCAAAAATACCCATGCATTAAATGGGCTCATTGATGTACCAGCTGACCTAAGAAAACTTCTTACTTTCTTCATTGAAGAAGTATTCCCTAAAACAGCTCCTCCCAAGCACCTTCCCTGCCCATCCAGATACTTTGTTGCTGAGTGAATGATAATGTCAGCTCCAAACTTTATTGGAAGCTGATGCGCTGGGGTACAAAAACAATTATCAACAATCAATTGGCTATTATTTTCATGGGCTAAGTCTGCTAAAAATTCAATATCGCAGACTTCCATAATTGGATTTGATGGTGTTTCGACGAAAAAAAGTTTTGTATTGCTTTTTAACGCATTTTTCCACTGTACTTCAGATGTAAGTGAAACATAGGTAACCTCCAAACCCCATTCCGATAGAATATTATCAAATAGCTTAATAGTTGTCCCGAATACACTTCTTGAAACAATAATATGATCACCAACCCTGCATAGACTCATGATGCATGAAAGTATCGCGGACATGCCTGTAGAAGTAGCAACACACTCTTCAGCTTCTTCAAGTATGGCTAACCTATCTTCAAACATCTTGACTGAGGGATTTGTAAATCTCGAATAAACGTTCCCACTATCTTGATTTAGGAAACGTTCAGCAGCTTCTTCTGCATCTTTGAAAACAAAACTTGAGGTTAAAAAAAGTGATTCTGAATGTTCGCCTTCACTTGATCGAATTGATCCTGCTCGAACAGAGTTTGTTTCAAATTTGGAACTAGTAGATTTTTTTTTACTCATGATTTTCCTTTTTAGCTTCCTTTTTTTTAATGCGGGTGGAGCAAGTTGGACTAAATTCACCCAAAATATTAAAATTTAAATTTTTAATTATTAACCAAAATTATACAACCTTACAAAAGGTAATAGCAACCGATGATTAAGCATGTTCTTCCTCACTAGACGGATCTAGAATCAAATCCAGTTGTGAGGAGCTTTTTGATGGTTTTTTTAAGCTTTCATCTGATCTTAAGATCTCTATTCTATTAAGATACGCCTCATCGATATCATCAGTGACATATCTTCCATCAAAACATGAGCAATCAAAATCATCAAAAAGTTTACCTTCTTCTATAATGTTCTTTTTTAGCTCATTAAGATCTTGATAAAGTAATGCATCAGCACCAATTTCTTTTCGAATTTGCTCATCATCCTTATTGAATGCAACTAACTCATCCCTTGATGGCATATCAATTCCGTAAACATTTGGGAATCTCACCGGAGGTGCAGCTGATGCAAAATATACATTTTTTGCTCCAGCATCTCTTGCCATTTGAATTATTTCTTTTGAGGTGGTTCCCCTTACTATTGAGTCATCTATTAACAAAACATTTTTGTTTTGAAACTCAACTTTAATTGGATTTAATTTTTGACGAACAGATTTTTTCCTTAACTCTTGCCCAGGCATAATAAATGTTCTACCTATATATCTATTTTTGATAAACCCTTCCCTAAACTCAGCTCCCAACATCAATGCAACCTCGTGGGCACTTGGTCTGCTTGTATCAGGAATGGGGATTACGACATCTATATTAAGATCGGACCATTCTGTTTTAATTTTTTTTGCTAAAGACCTTCCCATGTTTAATCTTGTTTGATAAACAGAAATATTATCTATCACCGAATCTGGTCGAGCTAAATAAACATATTCAAAAATACATGGCGTTCTTTTAACTGGTTTGCCACAAATCTTAGAATAAAAATTTCCCTCTAAATCAATAAATACAGCCTCTCCTGGCTCAACATCTCTCAGCAAAGTAAAGCCCAAAATATCCAGGGCGACTGTTTCAGATGCCACCACATACTCAGGGCCATCTTCAGATTGCCTTACTCCGATAACTAAAGGCCTAATCCCATGTGGATCTCTGAAAGCGAGTAATCCAAAATTATTAATCATCGATACGACGGCATATGCGCCTTTACATCTTTCATAAACCGAACTTATTGAATCAAAAATGATATCCGATGTGAGTACATTTTTATTAGATGATTTTTCAATCGCATCAGCTAAGACGTTTAATAAAACTTCTGAATCAGAATTTGTATTAATATGCCTTAAGTCTTGCTTAAACATATCCCCTTTTAGTTTCTCAGAATTAGTTAAATTTCCATTATGTCCAAGAACAATGCCATAAGGAGAATTAACATAAAAGGGTTGTGCCTCTGCCGCGGAGGACGAGCCAGCAGTTGGGTATCTTACATGACCAACACCAATATTTCCTGATAAATGCCTCATGTGTCTGGTATGAAATACATCTTTGACCAAACCGTTGTTTTTATACATCTTAATGCGGCCATTATCACAGGTTGCTATTCCGGCTGCATCTTGACCTCTATGCTGAAGAACAAGCAGTCCATCATAGAGCATTTGATTGACTGGGCTATTTGAAACTATTCCAATTATCCCACACATATAAATCTCATTTAGGTTGAATTTTTCTCATATTTTACATTGTTAAGCCAGTCCTGTGGTAAATAAGGAAAGGTTTTTTCTGCTAGAAGTTTTATTAGAACAATTGATTTAGCATTTTGCCATGATATATCTTCTGAATATGAGGTTTTTTCAATTACAAAAATTAAGAGATAAACAATCACAAAACCCCTCAAAATTCCAAAGAGACCTCCAAGAATTATGTTTGAAGCACCCAAACCAATTGTATGAATAAATGAACTTATAAATTTAATGATGATAGAGGAGAAAATTAAAGTGAAAATAAAAATAATTACAAAAGTACTTACGTATTTAATTGAAAATTCTATCTCAAAGGGAAGAAGCATAGCGATACTCTCAGAAGAGAAATATGAAATAAAAAAAGCAAGTATCCATGCAACAATACTCAAAAATTCTTTTACAAAGCCTCTAAAAAATCCAAAAATTAAAGAAGCAAATAAAATAAGAATTACAGAAATATCGACAAATGACATAAATTTATTGAAGTTCTTTTACAAAACCTGAAAGATTAGCTTTTTTGATTTTTTGAAGAAGGGCTCTAGCTTGCATTTCATTTGAAAAAAATTCTGTTGTTAATCTTATTTTATCTTCATTATTTATTTTGATAGGCTGAGTTTCAGTTTTATAGCCCATTTGATGTATTTGATCTTTAACTTTTCTCATATTAATTTCATCCGAAAAAATACCTAACTGAACAGTAAATCCGATTTTGTTTGGAATGTCATTATCGAATTCAGATTCATCATTAAGAAATGTTTTAAAATTTTTATCTTCATCAAAATTGTCTCTCAAAGCTATTTGGGTTTGATTTGTTTCCAAAAAAGAAATTTTAGGATTACTTTTAATTGCTTCAGTTTTTGTTTTTACAAAAAATATAGATAATGAAAATAGGATAATAAGAATTATTACTGCTCCAACAAGACGTCTTTTTGCTCTTTTAATTAAAAGTAAATTATTTACTGAGTCTTTTGAATTTGACATATCGATGTATCTTCTAAAATTTCACTCACGATAAAAAATGAACCAAACGCCATTATATTATCATCAACAGTACTATTTATGTAAGCTGCTGAAAAAGCCTCTTGAGTTGTCTTAAATAGCTTAATAATTATATTTTCTCTTTGTTCGGTTAATTTTGAAATTATCTCTTTAGCCTTGCAGGCTCTATTTGTATTTAATTCAGATATATACCACTCATCTACATAATCAATAAACTGTTTAGTGATGTCTATAATATTTTTATCACTGAGAAGTGAAAATACACAGCGAACTTTTCCTTCTTGTCGCTTTTCTTTAAAAAATTGATTTAATGATTCAGCAGATTCCTCATTGTGCGCAACATCCAAAATTATTAATGGTTTATTTTTAATTATTTGCAATCTTCCAGTTATATTGGTCTGTTTAATTGCTTTTTTTAAAACTTCTTCTGTGAGTGGATACTTTTTAATTAAAAGTTCTGCTACATGCAAAGCTCCAGATAAATTTTGTAATTGTTTCTTACCATTTAATGAGGGTTTAGGAAGGTTTAAGAAGCTAATCTTTTGGCCAATAAATTCAATCCCTGAATTAGTTTCAACTATTTTGTAGTCAGTTTCTAGCTCTGAGACAATTGCACTAGAATTTATTCTAAATTTATTTAAAAACTCCTCGTCAGATTTGAAATTAATAACTGCATTTTTATTTGGTCTAAAAATACCTGACTTTTCTCTAAATATTTTATCTAATGAATTACCCAGAAACTCTTGATGATCTAGTGAAATAGATGTGATGAGTGATACATCAGGATTTAAAATATTTACCGCATCCAACCTTCCTCCTAGGCCTATTTCCATAATAGCAAGATCAATATCTTCATTAGCAAATATTAAAATTGCTGCTAACGTGGTCATTTCAAAAAAGGTGAGAGGTATATTATTTCTTGCTTCATTTATTTTAAAAAGAGCATCAACAATTACTTCATCAGAACATGGTATTTTATTTATCCTTATTCTCTCGTTAAAGGTAAAAAAATGTGGGGATGAATAACAAGCAACCTTATATTCTGAGTAATGATAAAGAGACTCCAAAAAAGCACATGTAGAGCCCTTACCATTGGTTCCAGCAATCATAACTACTGAAAAATTCTGTTTGATATTTAAGTTTTTGTAAACTTGAAGAACTCTATCAAGGCTTAACTCAATTTCTTTCGGGGAGATATTTTCGATGAAGCTCATCCATTCATGGATAGAGTTTGAACGATTCAAAGCTTCCATCACTTCAATTTTTTAGGTTTACAATTAGGTCGGTTAATGTTTTTCTCAGCTGCCTTCTATCTACAATCATATCAATTGCACCGTGAGTTAACAGAAATTCAGCTCTCTGAAAGCCCTCGGGTAATTTTTCTCTTACTGTTTGTTCAATTACTCTTGGGCCTGCAAATCCAATTAATGCTTTTGGTTCTGCAATTATTATGTCTCCAAGCATTGCAAAGCTTGCTGAAACACCCCCCATTGTTGGATCAGTCAGGACTGAAATAAACGGTTGTTTAGTTGCACTTAATCTTGTTAAAGAGGCGCTTGTTTTAGCCATTTGAAATAATGAAATTAAGCCTTCTTGCATCCTTGCGCCACCACTTGCTGAAATACAAATAAATGGACATTTGAGATCTACAGCCTTATTAACTGCATTTACAAACTTTTCACCTACAACAGAACCCATTGACCCACCCATAAATTTAAATTCAAAGCATGCGATAACTACATCTAAAGATTCAAGGTGGCCTTTCACGGTAATTAAAGCATCATTCTCATTTGTACTTTTCTGTGAGGACTTTATTCTATCCTTATAAGGTTTTGAATCTTTAAATTCCAAAGGGTCTTTTGGTTTAATATCTTTGCCTAACTCTTCTTGGCCAGGAGTATCAAGAAGTAAGTTTATCCTTTTTCTCGCATCAATTCGATGATGAAAATTGCAATTTGGGCATACATAATTATTTTTTTCTAAATCTGTACCATAAAGCACTGTTTGGCATGAAGGACATTTTTGCCATAACCCCTCTGGTATATTTTTTTTTACCTTTCCGAGGATATTTTTAATCTTTGGTGGGATTGCTTTTTTCAACCAACTCATATTTGACTAAACTTTCGATGTCTCGATTGCATTTTTCATATTCGAAACTAATTTTTTAACGTTTGAAATAACTTGATTTTTATCCGATGCTTCAATCTCTTTTACTATCCTACTTCCTATTACCACTGCATCAGAAATCTCTGCAACTGATTTAGCGGTATCTGCATCTTTTACTCCAAAACCAACTGCAACAGGTAAATCTGAATATTTTTTTATATTATTTACCTTTTCAGAAACTTGTTTGATATCAATATTTGCAGCGCCCGTTACACCCTTTAAAGAAACATAGTACAAAAAGCCTGATGCTTGCTCAGCAATCAATTTAATCCTATCGTCTTCTGTAGTGGGTGAAAGCAAAAAAATGCTATCTATGTTTTCTTTGCCTAATTTATTTACAAAGTCTCTAGATTCTTCAGGAGGGTAATCAACAGTAATCACTCCATCTATTTGTGCTTCTTTTATAAGGTCAATAAAATTTTCCACACCAATGGCCTCAATAGGATTCGCATATCCCATTAAAATCAAGGGGGTTTCTTTATTTGTTTTTCTGAAATCTTTTGCGAGTTTTATTGTATCTTTAATGCCAACTTTATTATTAAGTGCTCTTTCACTCGCCCTTTGAATAACTGGTCCATCAGCCATTGGATCTGAAAAAGGAATACCCAGCTCTATCATATCTGCCCCATTTTCAACTAGAGTATTCATCAATTCAACTGTATTTTCTGGATGTGGGTCTCCTGCCGTGATAAATGGAATTAATGCACTTTTATTTACTGCTTTTAATTTTTCAAATGTAGCTTTAATTTTTGACATTTTACAAGGAAATTCCTGAAATATTTGCGACTGTATTGATATCCTTATCACCTCTTCCCGATAAGTTTACTAAAATTACCTCATCTTGAGACATTTTTGCAGCTAATTTTTGTGCGTATGCAAGTGCATGACTTGTTTCAAGTGCTGGGATGATACCTTCAACTTGACACAAATTATGAAATGCATCCAACGCTTCATCATCTTTTATAGCTGCATAACTTGCTCTTCCAGAATCTTTTAACCAAGAATGTTCAGGGCCTACGCCAGGATAATCAAGCCCTGCAGAAACTGAATGAGTTTCAATGATTTGACCTTCTTCATTTTGCATCAGATATGTTCTGTTTCCATGAAGCACGCCAATTTTACTATCTGATGTTAAAGGTGCTGCATGCTTCCCTGTCTCTAGTCCTTCTCCTGCTGCCTCAACACCGATTAATTTAACATTTTTATGTTCAATGTAAGGGTAAAAAATTCCCATAGCGTTAGAACCACCACCAACGCATGCAATAACTGCATCAGGCTGTTTATTTGCAATTTCTGGCATTTGTTCTATGCATTCCTTACCAACAATAGAGTTAAAATCCCTGACCATCATAGGGTAAGGATGTGGCCCTGCTACGGTACCAATAATGTAAAAAGTGTTTGAAACATTTGTCACCCAGTCTCTAAGAGCTTCGTTTAAAGCGTCTTTAAGAGTTTTAGAGCCACTTTCTACTGGAACAACAGTTGCCCCCAATAATTTCATTCTGTAAACATTTGGCGATTGTCTCTTAACATCCTCAGAACCCATATAAACAACACACTCTAAACCTAACCTTGCGGCAATGGTTGCAGTGGCAACTCCATGTTGACCAGCACCTGTCTCAGCAATCACTCTAGGTTTTCCCATTTTTTTGGCAAGCAAAGCTTGGCCAACTGTATTATTTACTTTGTGCGCTCCAGTATGATTTAGATCCTCTCTTTTAAGATAGATCTTTGCGCCACCAATTTGCTTTGTTAGCCTCTCTGCAAAGTAGATGGGGCTTGGCCTACCAACAAAATGTTTTAGATCACTATGAAATTCGGCTAAAAATTCAGGGTCGTCTTTATATTTAGCATACATTTCTCTGAGTTCATCGAGGGCTTCAATGAGCGTCTCAGCTACGAAGGTGCCCCCAAACTGGCCAAAATGTCCAAATTCATCAGGTAAGTCATAGGGTTGCATCAGTTACCCCTTTCATAAAATTCTTCATTTTTTCTTTATCCTTTATACCTTTTTCAATCTCAACACCACCACTAACATCTACACAAAAGGGCTTCACTAATTTAATCAACCTTTCAACATTATCAGGATTTAATCCACCTGCAATAACTAATGGCATAGGATAATCTTTTGGAATTTTTTTCCAATCAAATACTTCACCTGTGCCACCCTTCAGTTTTTCACTATAAGTGTCAAGCAAAAGAGCAGATGCTGAATTATATTTATCCCTACATTCTATCAAATTTATTTTGTCCTTCATTGAAATTGATTTGATATAAGGCAAATTAAACTGATTGCAGTATTCCTCTGGCTCATCTCCATGAAATTGTAAAAGATTTATTCTTGATTTAACAATTGAATCTACTACGAAATCCTCATTAGCATTTACAAATAAACCTACTCTTAAAATGAAAGGATGTAGGTAAGATGTTATGTGCCCAGCTAACTCAGGATCAATAAATCTAGAGCTATTCTCATAAAATACAAAACCTAATGCATCAACTCCTAAATCTGACGCATAAAGGGCATCTGATTTATTTGTTATTCCACAAATTTTTACTTTTGTTCTCAATATCAAAAATATCTATAAATTAATTTTTATTTTGTTATCCATATCGGGTAAACCATATACTGAATCATACCTAATATTAGTAAGATATAAACCATTTGGTGAAAAAGTTGCCGGTACTAATCGACGGTCATTTTGCTTTAATAAGAACTCTACTCGACTGATGTCAATTGAACCATATCCCACTTTAAGAATTGTTCCCATCATGTTTCTTATCTGATGCTGTAAAAATGCATCCGCTTCAAAAGTAAATAAAAAATATTCGCCATATTGCTTAACGCTAATTTTTGAAATTGTTCTTACCGATGATTTTGCCTGACATTCAGATGACCTAAAAGCATTAAAGTCATGCTTTCCTTTAAACTTCAGTAAAGATTGTTTTATTAAATCAATATTTAATTTATAAAAAGTCCATCCACAGTAATTATGCATAATTGCAGAATTAATAGGCTTGCTAAGTAATAAATATTGATACTCTCGCTGCTTAGCTGAGAATCTTGCATGAAAATCATCAGAAACCACTTTTGCCCATTTGATTCTTATCGAACCAGGCAAAAAAGCATTGATACCCTTAACCCATGAGTGCATCGACCTTTTTAAATCGGTATCAAAATGAATAACCTGGCCTAAGGCATGGACCCCAGCATCGGTTCTTCCTGCTGCAGTCGTAGTGATCTTTTGTTTCGTGATCGAGAAAATTGCCTTTTCAAGTTCGCCCTGAACCGTCTTGACTCCCGGTTGCTTTTGCCAGCCGGAAAAATCTTGCCCAGCATATTCAATTGAGGCAGCAACTCTCATAAAATTAATGAAACATTTAGTAAGGTAATAAAATGAGATGAATAGAAAGAATAAGCCATCCTCTCATTTTTAATCTTTATCGTTTTTCTTCATCGAAGCAATATATCGATCTGTTGGCTTCAAGGAACTTAAAGATTCACTTGATAGATTTGATTGGTTGGCCGGCTTAGATGATTGATTACTTATATTTTCTTCAAACAATAAATTAGCGCTTCTTTTTTTTCTTGAAAGTATGATCAACAAACCCACTATAGATATTAATAAAAGGGTTAGAAGTAACATGTGCAAAGTAGTTAAACTGGATTCTTCTTTATCTTTGATAATAACTTCAGTGATAGTGTCATCAGCACTTGTAATAGAAGATTTAAAAGTTTTTGTATCAATTTCGATAGTTGGCTCTTTAACTACAAGCTCTTTCACTATCTCTTTAGGTTTAGTTTCCTTCGCTACCTCTTTTGGTTTAGCTTCCTTCACTACCTCTTTAGGTTTGGCCTCTTTCGCTAACTCTTTAGGTTTAGTTTCCTTCGCTACCTCTTTTGGTTTAGCTTCCTTCACTACCTCTTTAGGTTTGGCCTCTTTCGCTAACTCTTTAGGCTTGGCCTCTTTTTTATTATTTTTAATTGATTTCCATAATTCATTATCTTTTTTTAAAATCTTTGTTGCTTCAACATGTGAAAGATTTTCATAATAATCTTTATTGGGTAGTGTTAATTTATTACCAACCTCCAATCCATTGATATTTTCATTTGAAAATGCTTTAGGATTTGTTTGATAAATACCCACAACAATTTGTTGAAGGGTTACTCCTTCAAGTCTGTTCTCTCTTGCAATTTGATAAAGCGTTACTCCTTTTTTTGAAATAACTGTTATGTCCTTTGGCTCAGGTGCAGGTTCTGGCTCAGGTGCAGGTTCTGGCTCAGGTGCAGGTTCTGGCTCAGGTGCAGGTTCTGGCTCAGGTGCAGGTTCTGGCTCAGGTGCAGGTTCTGGCTCAGGTGCAGATTCTGGCTCAGGTGCAGGTTCTGGCTCAGGTGCAGGTTCTGGCTCAGGTGCAGGTTCTGGCTCAGGTGCAGGTTCTGGCTCAGGTGCAGGTTCTATTATATTTTCAACTTGAGCTTCACTTGCTGGAAGTGGATCAAGTAAAACAGTATATTCCCTAAAATTTCTTCCCTTTGGTGAATCAATCTGGATTAGTAAATCTAAAAAAGGATCGAGAACAGGTTCTTGAGAAATAAGTATTAATTTTGATTTTTTTCCATCTTCAATAACACTGATTTTTATATCCTCATGAACAGGAACTCTTTCTATAGATTGAGCTTGATAAATATCTTTACCAGCAATTTTTACTTTTAATGTCTCTAAGTCATCACCGCTAGAAACTATTAATTCAATTTCTGCATTTAATGGCTGGTCTTGAGTTGAATTTACTTTAATCTGACCTAATTGAAGAGCTAGGGCTTTATATGAAAATACAAATAAAAAAACTGCTATTGAAATTTTTTTAAAATAACTTGACATCTTTATGTAACTTTTTTGTTAATCAAAATATTTAGAACACGTCTTAGAGGCTCTGCTGCTCCCCATAAAAGCTGATCTCCAACAGTGAAGACTGAAATTAAATTTTCACCTACATTTAATTTTCTTACCCTTCCAACAGCTATAGAAAGTTTACCTGAAACAGCTGCAGGACTTAAGTTTTTTATAGATGTTTCTTTATGATTTGGAATAAAATCTATCCATGGGTTCGCAGAGGCTAATAATTTTTCAATTTCCTCAATTGAATAATTATTGTTTAATTTTACTGTTAATGCTTGACTATGAGATCTCATAGCACCAACTCGGACACATAACCCATCTACATTGAAAGTTTTCAGTCCGTTTGATTGTAAAATTTTATTTGTCTCGACGCTTCCTTTCCATTCCTCTCTGCTTTGACCACTTTCAAGCTCCTCATCAATCCATGGAATTAAACTTCCTGCTAGAGGAACTGAAAATAATTTTTTTGTAAATTTTTCCGAGTTCATTACCAACTGAACTTGTTTATCTAAATCAAGGATATTAGTTTTGCATGATGCTACATTCAAAGAATCAGAAAGTTCTCCCATTTGAATTAGTAGCTCTCTCATATTTTGAGCTCCCGCACCACTTGCAGCTTGGTAAGTCATTGATGATACCCACTCTACCATTTCTTTTTTAATTAAACCATGAATTGCCAACATCATTAGTGATACTGTGCAATTTCCTCCAACCCAATTTTTATTACCCGCATCAATGGCATCTTCAATTGCTTTTTTATTTATCGGATCAAGAACAATGACTGCATCTGAATTCATTCTTAATGATGAAGCAGCATCAATCCAATGACCCTCCCATTTTTTCTCTCTTAGTTTTGGTAAAATTTTCTTAGTGTAATCTCCACCTTGGCATGATAATAAAACATCCATTTCTATTAATGCATTAATATCAAGTGCATTCATGAGAGTGGATTCAGAAGATTTTAGAATACGGACTTTTTCGCCAGATTGAGAGGTCGAAAAAAATTGAGTATGAATTTTTTCAAAATCTTTTTCCTCATGCATCCTTTGTATTAGGACAGAACCAACCATCCCTCTCCAACCAACAATCCCTACTTTAAGCATTTACTAATTCCTCAATAACTTTATCTCCCATTTCTTCACAGCCTACAATTTTAGTATCAGCTGATTGTATATCTTGGGTCCTAAAGCCTTTATTTAGAACACTCCTAACTGCTTTTTCTATTTTTAATGCTTTATCATCATCATTAAAAGTATATTTAAACATCATTGATAATGACAAAATAGTTGCCAGTGGGTTGGCCATATCTTTCCCTGCAATATCTGGAGCTGAGCCATGGCTAGGCTCATACATGCCTTTTTTATTTTCATCTAAAGAAGCTGAAGGAAGCATTCCGATTGAACCTGTTAACATTGACGCCTGATCTGACAAGATATCACCAAAGATATTACCTGTAACAATGACATCAAATTGCTTTGGCTCCTTAACTAGTTGCATTGCTGCATTATCAACATACATATGGCTTAACTGAACCTCTGGATATTCAGATGCAACCTCTATAATTACTTGTCGCCATAATTCAGTTGCTTCAAGGACATTTGCCTTATCTACAGAGCACAATTTTTTAGACCTTTTATTTGCAATATTAAATGCGATGTGAGAAATCCTTCTTATCTCAGATTCTGAGTAACGCATCGTGTTTATGCCTTCTCTCTCTCCATTATTATTTTTAGAAACTCCACGAGGTTCTCCAAAATAAATATCGCCCGTAAGCTCACGAACTATCATAATATCAAGTCCTGATACAACTTCTGCCTTCAAGCTTGATGCGTCTATTAAATCTGGGAACATTAAAGCAGGTCTGAGGTTTGCAAATAAGTTAAGTGCTTTTCTTATACGCAATAAACCTCTTTCGGGACGCATATCCCTCGGTAACTTATCATATTCCCAACCACCCACAGCTCCAAGTAAAACCGCATCTGATTCAAGAGCGAGTTGAAGGGTTGGTTCAGGAAGTGGGTTTTTAAATTCATCATAACCTGCCCCACCAATTGAAGAGTAAAAAATAGAGTCTTTTAGGCCAAAGAAATCTAAAACCTTCACAGCTTGATTAACAATTTCTGGTCCTATTCCATCACCTGGTAGAACTGCTATTTTCATTTGACCTCCGATTTTGCTAACCATGGGAATTGCTTATAATATCGTTCTTCAAAAATCTTAATATCTTTTCTATTTTCAAGAGTTAGCCCTATATCATCGAGTCCCTTCATCAGACAATGCTTTTTAAACTCGTCTACTTTGAAAGAATAACTTTGATCATCATCGATTATTAGTTGGCTTTCAAGGTCTATAGTTAATTTAAAAGCTTTCTCAGTGATTGATTTTTTAAAAAATAAATCAGCCATTTCATTATCTACTTGGATTGGCAGTATTCCATTCTTAAAACAATTTCCATAAAAAATATCAGCAAAACTTGGTGCCAAAATCACTCTAATACCAAAATCAAGAAGTGCCCATGGAGCATGCTCTCTGCTTGATCCACAACCAAAATTTTCTCTTGCAAGCAAAATGGTGCCTTTTCGATATTTATCTTGATTTAAAATAAATTCTGGATTTAATTTTCTATTGGTTGGATTCATACCTGGCTCACCTTTATCGAGATACCTCCACTCATCAAATAAATTTGGACCAAAACCAGATTTTTTAATTGATTTAAGAAATTGTTTAGGAATGATTGCATCTGTATCCACATTAGCCCTATCAAGAGGAATCACAACTCCTTGGTGTTTATTTAATGCCAACATTAATATCGCTCTCTAATATCAACAAATTTTCCATTTATGGCAGCAGCTGCTGCCATTTCAGGGCTAACAAGATGTGTTCTGCCTCCTTGCCCCTGCCTTCCTTCAAAATTTCTATTAGATGTTGATGCACATCGCTCAAGAGGCTCTAGCCGATCTGCATTCATTGCAAGACACATTGAGCACCCCGGTTCTCGCCACTCAAAGCCCGCATCAATAAATATTTGATCTAAGCCTTCCTTTTCTGCTTGTTTTTTTACTAAGCCCGAACCTGGTACGACTAGTGCTTGTTTAATATTTTTAGCTACTTTTTTTGATTTAACAATTTCTGCAGCCTTTCTAAGATCCTCAATTCTTGAATTTGTGCATGATCCGATAAAAATTTTATCAAGTTTAATATCCTTTATACTTGTCCCTTTTTTGAGCCCCATATATTCAAGAGCGCTCTGGTATCCTTTTTGATTTGATATATTTTTTTCTTGAGATGGATCAGGGATATTGTCATTTATATTGCATACCATTTCTGGAGAAGTTCCCCAGGTTACTTGAGGTTCAATCATCGAGGCATCAACATTCAATGTTTTATCAAATACAGCATCTTGATCACTTACCAAATTTTTCCAATCATCAATAGCATTTTCCCATTGTTCCCCTTGAGGAGAAAATGGCCTTCCTTTTAAGTAATCAATGGTTTTATCATCCACACCAACCAACCCTGCCCTTGAGCCAGCCTCAATAGCCATATTACATAAAGTCATCCTACCTTCCATACTTAAATTTTTAATTGCGGATCCTGAGAATTCTATCGCATAACCAGTACCGCCAGCCGTACCAATTTGTCCTATGATGTATAAAGCAATATCTTTCGCTGAAACATACTCACCCAAAGTGCCATTTACATTTATCAACATCGTTTTGAACCTTTTCAATAAAAGACTTTGTGTTGCTAATACATGCTCGACTTCTGAAGTTCCAATACCTATAGCTAGGGCACCAAAAGCACCATGCGTGCTGGTATGAGAATCACCACAAACAATTGTCATGCCTGGAAGTGTAGACCCCTGCTCAGGGCCCATGACATGAACAATACCCTGACGTTCATCATTCATTTCAAATTGGGTCAATTTATTTTTCCTACAATTTTCATCCAAAGTCTCTACCTGTATCTTTGAAACTGGATCAAGAATACCTTTATCACGATCTGTCGTAGGTACATTATGATCAGGAACAGCAAGGATGGAGCTTGTTCTCCATACTTTTCTATTAGCATTTCGAAGCCCCTCAAAAGCCTGAGGGCTAGTTACCTCATGGATGAGATGCCGGTCTATATAGATGAGGTAAGTATCATTTTCTTCCCGAATTATATGTCTGTTAAAGACTTTTTCATAAAGGGTTAATGCCATTTTGTTTAATCTCTGAAATTACCAAATTTTAACGGAAATTCATTATGCTGTTTTTTTACAAGAGCAATGCACTCCTGAAGCACATCTCTTTTTGGACCTTTTACTCTCATCTCATCTCCCTGAATGCTGCATTGGACTTTTATTTTAGAATCCTTAACAGTTTTGATTATCTCTTTGGATAGCTCAATCGCTATTCCATTCTTAATAGTTAATAGCTGCTTCAACTTATTACCTGAAATAGTTTCAATATTTTCTGATTGCAATCTTTTGGAACTATCAGGTTCTTTTTTTTCTAGTGCAGGAAATAAAATATCCTTAATTTGATCTATCTGAAATTCCGAGTCTGCATTAATTTCTATTTTCATCTCAGCTTCGTTGAGACTTACCTTCGCACTTGTTCCTTTAAAGTCATAACGATTAATTATCATTTTCATTGAAACATCAACAGCATTCTTTATATTTTCCATATTCGCTTTTGAAGTTATATCAAATGATGGCATTTTAAACTCCTATTTTCTATTTTTATTTAATCTTAACCTTAGGGCATTCAGCTTAATGAAACCAGCTGCATCTTGATGATCAAAAACTCCACCATCCTCCTCAAAAGTTGCGACTTCTGAGTTAAATAAAGATTCTTCACTATCTCTTGCAACCAGGATGACATTACCTTTATAAAGATTTAACTTAACCCATCCGTTAACATTTTTTTGCGTATGGTCAATTAAGGCTTGCATAGCAAGTCTTTCTGGACTCCACCAATAGCCGTTATAAATTAAGGCGGCATACCTTGGCATCAATTCATCTTTTAAATGAGCGACCTCTCTATCCAGTGTAAGGGATTCCATAGCCCTATGAGCCTTTAAAAGGATGGTTCCACCCGGAGTTTCATAGCACCCTCTTGCTTTCATTCCAACATATCTATTTTCAACTAAATCAAGCCTCCCCACACCATTCTTACCCCCCATTATATTGAGTTGATCTAAGATTTCATGAGGTAGTAATTTTTTACCATTTAAACTCTCTGCATCACCATTTTTAAAACCAATCGTAATTTCTTGATAATTATCAGGCGCATCTTTTGGATTTACTGACCATCTCCACATTGATTCTTCTGGCTCATTTTTTGGATCCTCAAGGTGCCTTCCCTCATAAGAGATATGCAGTAAATTTGCATCCATACTATATGGACTTCCACCAGATTTATGTTTCATTTCAACAGGAATATTATTATCTTCAGCAAATTTAAGTAATTTTTCTCTACTTAATAAATCCCACTCTCTCCATGGAGCAATCACTTTTATTTCTGGGTCAATTGCATAAGCTCCTAGCTCGAACCTAACTTGATCATTTCCTTTACCAGTGGCTCCATGAGCAATTGTGTTACAGTCAGTTTGATGTGCTATCTCAACAAGTCTTTTTGCAATAAGTGGTCTTGCTATTGATGTTCCCAAGAGGTACTCACCTTCATATAGAGTGTTCGCTCTAAACATTGGAAATACATAATTTCTAACAAACTCCTCTCTAAGATCTTCGATGAAAATTTCTTTCACGCCCGCTGCCTTTGCTTTGGCCCTTGCTGGTTCAATCTCCTCTTTTTGTCCAAGGTCTGCGGTAAAGGTTACCACCTCACAATTATATTTTTCCTGAAGCCATTTCAAAATTACCGAAGTATCAAGCCCACCTGAATAAGCCAATACAATTTTCTTTACACCCTTAATCATGTCTGTTGTTTTCCTATCAATAAATATTCTAGTAACGCTTTTTGAATATGAAGTCTATTTTCAGCCTCCTCCCAAACAACGCTCTGTGGGCCATCGATTACCTCAGCACTGACCTCTTCGCCCCTATGAGCAGGTAGACAATGCATAAAAAGAGCATCTCTTTTTGCTTCCTTGAGCATTTTTCTATCAACCTGCCAATTTGCAAAATCCTTAAGCCTCTCTTTATTTTCTGATTCAAAACCCATGCTAGTCCAAACATCGGTGGTTAAAATATCTGCATCCTTAACTGCCCTCATTGGATCTTGATGCTGGAAAACATTATCGCTATCTTCTATCTTGCTTGAATCAATCTCGTATCCCTTAGGTGTGGATATATGAAGTTCAAAATCAAATAGTTCTGCAGCTTGAAGCCAAGTCATACATACATTATTTGAATCGCCCACCCAGGCAACTTTCTTCCCTTGGATAGAATCTCTTTTTTCAATAAAAGTAAAAATATCAGCAAGAATCTGGCAAGGATGATATTCATTAGTTAAGCCATTAATAACAGGTACTCTTGAATTCTTCGCAAATCGATTGATAATATCTTGCTCAAAAGTTCTGATCATCACTACATCCGACATTCTAGAAATAACTTGAGCGGCATCCTCAACAGGCTCACCTCTCCCTAATTGCGAGTCTCTTGTATTTAAATAAATGGCATTTCCACCCATTTGATTCATCCCTGCCTCAAAAGATAGTCGAGTTCTTGTGCTTGCCTTTTCAAAAATCATAACTAAAGTTCTGTCTTCAAGTGTCCAGGTTTTTTTATAGCTTCTAAAATTTGCTTTAATAACCTTAGCTCGATCAAAAATATATGAAAGCTCCTCAGAGACAAAATCATTAAGTTTTAAAAAATGTTTTACTTTTTCCATTATTTTTATTTATGCTTTCTTATAAAATTCATCAATAGTTTTAATAACTTTTTTTGCTACCAATTTAGCTTCATCTTCGTTAATGATTAATGGTGGGAGCAACCTTATTGTTTTGTCTGAAGTAACATTTATGAGTAGGTAATTTCTCATCGCAATTTCAACCAGCTCCCCACAAGGTTGATTCAATTCTATGCCTATCATTAGACCCATATTTCTTATTGATGTTATTTTATCATTTTGAACAAAATGCTTCTTTAATTCAGATGAAATAAGTTGGCCTTTACTTACAGCATTTTCCAAGACATTCTCTTCACTCATAATTTTTAATGTTGTTAACCCAGCCACCATTGCTAAAGGATTGCCGCCAAATGTTGATCCGTGCATACCAGGCGATACAAGCGATGAAGTTTTTTCATTTACGATACACGCCCCAATAGGAATCCCTGAGGCCAAGCCTTTGGCCAAGGTAACAATATCTGGCTTAATGGTACTATTTTGATATGCAAACCACTTACCTGTTCGCCCAACCCCGCATTGAACTTCATCAAAAATAAGCAACCAATTGTTTTTATCACAAATACTTCTTAAGTTTTTAAGGTAATTTACAAAGTTTTTAGGGATGTTTATTCCACCCTCGCCTTGTATTGGCTCAACGAAAATAGCTGAAATTTTATTTTTTTTATTAGCAATTTCTTCAATGGCATCAATGTTGTCAAATGGCACTCTTACAAAGCCAGACATCAATGGCTCAAATCCCGCTTGAACTTTTCTGCTTCCAGAGGCGCTTAAGGTAGCCATTGTCCTTCCATGAAATGCATTATCCATCACAATAATTTCTGGTTTTTGGATATTTAGGCTATGTCCATGCAATCTTGCAATTTTAATTGCAGCCTCATTTGCTTCACAGCCAGAATTACAAAAAAATGTATTACTTAGTTCAGATAAAGCAACCAACTCTTTTGCTAGCAAGCATTGTTCTTCAATGTTATAAACATTTGAAACATGAATTAATTTTTTTAATTGCTCAGCAACAGTATCAACAAATTTTGGATGACTATGACCCAGCGTATTCACTGCTATCCCAGATAGTGCATCAAGATATTTATCTCCATTTTTTGACTGCAACCATACCCCACTGCCTTTTTCAAATGAAATAGGAAGTCTTTTGTATGTTGACATTAAATTATTTGTTAACAATTTTTTCATAGCACAAACAAAAACGGCGACCTAAAGTCGCCGTTGAATCCTTTAGGTATTAATTATAAGCCAAGAAGAGCTCGATGAGATAATCCATTTGTCATTAGAAGTAACATTGGTATCGACAACAACACATTAGTTCTTGATGCATATAAAGCAACTTTTCTTGCCTTTACTTTCTCATCGTCTGTTGCTTTTTTCATTCCAAGAATTTTCTGTTGATTAGGCCAGATTAAGCCCCAAACATTGAATAACATAATTGTTCCTAACCACGAACCAATACCAATTGCCTCATATCCGTTTTGGAGTAAGAAGGCATCAGAGAAATTTGATCCTAAGAGCGCAGCTCCAGCAATCCATGTAGCTAATGCAGCCCACCTAAACCATAATAACGCGAGAGGCGCAACATGTTTGGTGATTCCACCAGCGCTTCCATCCTCAGCCGCATCTTTTAAAGCAGGTACTTGAACAAAATTGAAGTAATAAAGAAGCCCGATCCAGGTAATACCAGCAACAGCATGGAACCACCTCATAAATCCACTGTAAATATCATTAGCATCACTCATCAAACCTGGCTCACCTGAGTCTAAGATAGCAATTATCACAAACATTAAAACTACGCCAGCTATTAAGGTACCCTTAATTGAAAGTAATGGGTTTTTCATATATTTACTCCTGATATTATATAATTTAGAAGAAGATTATTATATTAAATCAGATTTAGCAAGTAGGTTTGTCTTTTTATCAAAAATCTTACCTTTTTGTTTTACTAAAGGATCAAAATGTCTCAAGTTCAAGGTGGAGTTGTTTGGATGATTATCGCCACGTTTTCGTTTGCTTTTATGGGGATGTTTGTAAAACTTGGGAGTCCTTTTTTCTCTGAAATCGAGCTCGTATTTTATAGATCATTTGTAAGCTTAATCATTATTCTTATATTGATACAAAACAAGAAAATAATCCTCAGAACGGATTATAAGAAACTTCATTTTTATCGATCTTTCGTTGGTTTTTTATCACTTATAGCTTTTTTTTACGCAATTTCTAATTTACCTTTAAGTACCGCAATCTCATTAAATTATACTTCACCTCTTTTTGTAGCCCTTCTTATCCCCTTTTTCTTAAATAAAAAACCTAGTTCTAAAATTTGTTGTATGTTACTCGTTGGTTTCTTTGGTACTTTTTTAATCCTCAAACCTATATTGTTTGGAAATAGTTTTTTTGCAGGTTTTATTGGACTATCATCAGGATTTGGCGCAGGTCTTGCATATTTATATATGGCCCAGCTAGGCAAAGTGAACGAACCTGACATAAGAGTCGTATTTTATTTTACATTCTTATCGTCATTATGTGCAGGCTTTCTAATGATATTTTCAGATATCAATGTAGACATTTTTAAACATATCTGGATACTTTTGGGTCTTGGTATTTCTGCAACAATTGCTCAATTGGCATTAACTAAAGCTTATCGGGTTGGAAATACGCTCAAAAATGCAGGTTTATCTTATTTAACTATTTTTTTCTCAAGTCTATTGGGTTTAATTATTTTTTCAGAGAGCCTTGATGGCTTGAGCTTAGTCGGAATTTTGTTGATTATAATGTCCGGGGTAATTGTATCTAAAAAGAATTAAGGTTCTAGCAAACCACATCGAATTGCTATGAGGGCAATCTCAGCTGAATTATTCGCATTTAACTTTTGTTTAATATTGTAAAGATGAGTTCCAACTGTTCTGGGGCTTAAACACATCGTATCTGCTATTTCATTAGTACTTTTTCCCTTAGCTAAAGACATAAACACTTCAAATTCCCTGTCGGATAAAACTTCAATTGGATTATTTTCACCAGAAAGCTGAGTAATCGCCATTTGTTGGGCAATAATAGGCTCTAAGAATTTTTTACCTGATTTGATTGTTCTAATTGCCTTGATTAATTCCTCTGCAGCACTTCTTTTGGTAACATACCCTAAGGCACCCGCTGCTAAAACTCTTGTTGGGTGAACAGAATCTTCATGAGCAGAAAGAACTAAAATTTTCGCCGATTTATCGTGTGCACAAATCCTATCAATCGCTTCGATACCTCCTATGCCTGGCATTGTGATATCCATGATGACTATATCTGGCTTATGTTCTTTGAAGGCTTTGATCCCTAGTTCACCAGACTCTGCCTCTGCAATGACAGACATATCTGGCTCGGCTTCAATAAGCATTTTAAAACCCATCCTCACAACCGCATGATCATCTACCAATAATATTTTCGTATCACTCATTCATTTCCTTTTTTATTTTGTTGGAATCACTACTGTTAGTTGGGTTCCTCTTTTTTCAGCAGATTTAATATTTAATTTCCCATCAAGTGCTTGGGCCCTCTCTTTTATACCCATCAAGCCAAACTGTTTGGTTTTTTTTAAAACACCAAGATCAAATCCAATTCCGTCATCTATGCATTCAATTTTAAGAGACTTTTTTGTTTTTAGTAAAGAAATTTTTATAGATTCAGCCTTGGCATGCTTAACAACATTGTTCATTGCTTCTTGAATAATACGATAAACATTTATGTTCACAACCTCACCCAACTGATCGATGTCACCTTTGATCTTCAGGTCTACTCTAAGTGCCGAATGTTGTGACTGCCACTTATTCATCTCATCTTTAATAGTCTCATTTAAACCCAAGTTATCCAATGACCCTGGTCTTAATTTTCTTATAATATTATGCATACCATCATAAATTTGATTGGCGGCTGATGTCACAGATGAAGCGCTTGTTTCGATAGCCTCATCTTTCCCCTTAGATCTATTTAAAATATTTTGTGAAAAGATTTTAATTGCAGATACATATTGTCCCAATTCATCATGAAGTTCTCTCGCAAGACTTTTTCTTTCATCCTCAACATGCTCCTGAATGATGGATGTAAGCTCTCTATTTTTCTGAAGTTCAGCTCTTGATTTTTTTGCGACTATTTTTTCTGAAATATCTCTCATGCTGACGATATCACCAATAATTTTTTTTGTTATTGGATCTACCAACAATGAAGCAGAGATAGAAACATCCACTAATTTCCCAGTTTTACTCTTTCTTTGAGACTCAAAGTTTTGTAAAAAATTTTTGCTTTTTAATTTTTTTAGGTTTTTATTAAACTCCTCTAATAAAAATTCCGGCACAATGACTTTTGCAGATTTACCTAAGATTTCATTTTTCTTATATTTAAATATTCTTTCTGCAGAACTATTCCAAAAAGTAATTTTGAGTTTTTCATCATGGATCATCACGGCATCTGCAGTCTGTTCTGCGATTAAGGCAAGCCTTTCATTATCAACAATTTGATTTTCAAGAGATTCACCCATCAAATTAAAGTTATTTGCTATTGCAGAAAATTCTGGGACATTAAATTCAGGAAGTCTTGTTCTAAGGTCACCTTTTCCCATTTTTTCAATTGCCTTTATCATTGGTTTTATAGGGCGCAACCAACCTCCAAGTGTTTTGTAGGCAATAAAATTTATCAGAACAAAAAATAACATTGCGGTAAAAAATATTGATTTGATCTGGACCCAGGCTTCACGAATTGCTCCAGATGGATTGGAAGAAACAACCAATCGCCCTGCACTTATATCTCTGGTACCTATCATTTGCTTAGGTGCTAAGAAGTTTGAAAACCATTCAGGTGGGTGCACATCCAGACGATAAGTTGATTGCGGAGTTTTATAGACAAGATTATTTTGGATATCATAAAGATGTATGTCGTTGCTTCTAACGTAACCTAGCTGTACCAAAAATTGTGCCATTGAATTATTTCTACTTCCCCAGTTGGGGTTTTGTGCTGAACTCACAATCACAGTATCTAATAATTGCATGGTGACTTTATGCGCAGATTCAACACCCTCAAGAATTGAATTTCTTGATGATGTCATCATGACGAACATAAGCGTTATAATGAAAAAAGTCATTATTAATGTCAGCAAAAGATTAAATCTATATCTAAGTCCCATAACTTTTTTTAATTGATTTATTTACTCAATTTAACTTTTAACATATGTATTGATTTATTTACAATAGTATATTCATGAGTTTACTTTATTAAATTAAATTCAAACACTAAACATATATATGAGTTATAAGAGTTGAATTCAATTTCAATTGTGGTAAATTACTCAAATTGCATGTCTTTTAAATCTTAGAGGTAAGTTTATTAAATTAAGCCGAGGCTCAAAATGTCTATAGAATCAATACACAAAGAGGAGCGCATTTTTCATCCAAGTGAAAAATCATCAAAAAATGCAAGGGTGTCTGACCTAGCAAAATATACTGAACTATGTGAAAGTTTTAAAAAAGATTATCTTGGAACCTGGGGTGAATTAGCCAAAGAACATCTCATTTGGGATAAACCTTTCTCAAGTATTTTGGACGATAAAACCCCTCCGTTTTTTAAGTGGTTTGAGGATGGAAAACTTAATGCTTCTTATAATTGTTTAGACAAACACGCAAGCTCAAACCCTAATAAAACAGCAATTATTTTCGAAGCAGATGATGGCCAAGTCAAAAAAATAACTTATCTGCAGCTTTTAAAAAGTGTTTGTCAATTCTCCAACGGCTTAAAAACACTCAAATTAGACGTCGGGGACAGAGTTATTATTTACCTTCCTATGGGAATAGAGGCTGTTGTGGCTATGCAAGCTTGTGCAAGACTGGGGCTTACTCATTCGGTTGTTTTTGGAGGATTTTCAGCCAAAAGTCTTCAAGAGAGAATTTCAGATACCGAAGCAAAACTTGTCATAACCTCTGATGGTCAATTTCGAGGTGGCAAAGTTATACCCCTGAAACAAGCTATTGACGAAGCAATTAATATGGGTGGGTGCGAATCTGTTGAGAAAGTGATTGTTTATAAAAGAACAAATGAGCCTTTTGAAAAAAATGACCGTGATATTATGTGGGAAAGTTTAATTGACAAGCAATCAGATGAATGCCCGGCAGTATCAGTCCCAGCTGAACACCCACTATTCATTTTATATACCTCAGGATCTACAGGAAAACCAAAAGGTGTCCAACACTCAACAGCTGGCTATCTGTTGCATGCTATTAATACGTGTCGCCTCACGTTTGATTTACACGACAATGACATATATTGGTGTACCGCAGATGTCGGCTGGATAACCGGCCATACTTATGTAGCTTATGGACCTACTGCGATTGGAGCTACTCAAGTTATATTTGAGGGCGTCCCAACCTACCCAGATGCTAGCCGTTTTTGGCAGCTAATCGAAAAACATAAGGTGAGTGTTTTTTATACTGCACCAACTGCAATAAGAGCACTGACAAAAGCATCAGAGATAAATAAGAATACGCACCCTAAAAACTTTGACTTAAGTTCCTTGCGAATTTTAGGAACTGTAGGAGAACCAATAAATCCGGAGGCATGGATGTGGTATTACGAAAATGTAGGTAATAATCAATGTCCAATTGTTGATACATTTTGGCAAACCGAAACAGGCGGTCATGTCATTACTCCATTGCCAGGTGCGACGCCACTGATACCAGGCTCCTGTACATTACCCTTCCCGGGAATTGATATTGATGTTGTCGATGAAAATGGGGGTGATTTAGAATGGGGAAATGGTGGTCTTCTAGTCATTAAAAAACCATGGCCGTCCATGATAAGAACAATTTGGAGAGACCCAGATAGATTCAAAAAAAGTTATTTTCCTGATGAGATCGGTGGTAAATATTACCTAGCAGGTGATGGTGCTGTTAGAGATAAAGAAAATGGTTATTTTACTATCATGGGAAGGATTGATGATGTCCTTAATGTTTCTGGACATCGTTTAGGAACAATGGAGGTTGAGTCAGCCCTTGTTTCAAATAAAATGGTAACTGAAGCTGCTGTAATAGGCAGGCCCTGTGAGCTCAAAGGTGAATCCATCGTGGCTTTTGTCGTTTTAAAAGGTAAACGCCCAACAAAAGAAAATTTTCAAGAAATTGTCAATGAACTTAGAAGTTGGGTTGCAAAAGAAATTGGCCCAATAGCTAAACCAGAAGAAATTAGATTTGGTGATAATCTTCCCAAAACACGTTCTGGAAAAATTATGAGGCGTCTGCTAAGGACAATTGCAAAGGGTGAAGAGATTACAGCAGATATTTCAACACTTGAAAACCCAAAAATCTTAGAACAGCTAAGTGAAAAAATATAGACAACCCCTCTAAAAACATTAGAATGTAGACTATTAATTTTATAAATGTCTACATGAAAAAAGCGCAGTTAAATCTCCTTAAAAAAACATTTTTATGGATTTTTGGGTTAATTTTAAGTTTATTCATTATTGCCTACATTGCCTTTTACTTCCTCGTTCAAACTAATCTCGACTATTATAAGAATGAACTGGTAAATTTAATTTCAAAAGAGACTGAAAAAAAAGTCACTATTGAAAAGTTGGACGCCAACTGGAATGTCACCAATCCGCAGTTTATTATCGAAAATTTTTCAATTTATGCCAGCACATCTGAAAAAAGCTTTACTTTTAAAAAATTTGAAGTGGATGTCTCATGGTGGTCACTTCTCAAATTTGATCTAATTTTAGATCAGGTCACTCTATACGACCTCGCGGTTGAGATACAAAAGAATAGTGAATCAGAATTTTTAATTGGTGGTTGGAAGGTTGAATTTAACCCAAACTCTGAGGATGAGTTTGATGGAAAATTAGTAGACTGGCTTCTAAATCAAGATGAGTTACAACTTATTAATGGTAAAGTTGTATGGATAGATAAAACACGGACAAACAGCCCCCCTCTTGTTTTAGATGACATTAATATTTCTTATCACACCTCAGATCTTCTGAGTTATTTGGACCGCCACATATTCTATCTTGATTTTTATTCATCAGCGGGTACAAAAGAGAAAATTTCGTTGTCAGGCCATTTTGATGCAGACTCTATCTTTGAACTTCAAAAAGCTGATGGAGCATTTGCATTCAAATTTGATGATCTAAATTTATATGCCTTTTCTCCTTGGGTTGATTACCCTATAGCCCTTAATGATGGCTCTGGATCACTATCTATTAATATGGAATTTGAGGATGGAAAATTAAAAGAAGGAGGAAGTTCTTTCTCCATTAAAGACCTCAATCCACAAGCCAAAGAAAACAATAATCAGGGTTTGGTTTTTCAGGAAATAAAAGGAGACATCAATTTAAAGTTAGTAAACGATGATCTCAATATCATCTTAGATAATTTATTTTTAACGACCAATAGTAAACTTAAATTTGAGAACTCTTCGGCATCCATAAAATATAACGTTAAAGAAAATCAGGTCAATAAAGTGACTATGATCGTGGATAGATTTGATCTTGGGTCAGTTCAAGAGATATCAAATCAGTTCCTGCCTATAGATGATGAATCAAACATCATGATTAATGCACTATCCGCTAAAGGCGAGATAGATGACTTAAAACTCAAATGGCAGAGAACAAAAGGTGAAGAAAGACCAAAAATTAAACTTAACGCTCAGCTTCTAGAAGTTGAAGTAAATGAATTTGAAAATTTTCCAGGGCTAAAAAATATCACGGGTGAAATTAAGGTAGAAAATGAAAAAGGCATAATAAGGTCTGTCTCAAGGGACTTAACCATCTCAAAAAAGGACGTTTTTAGAAGCCCAATCAATCTTAAACAATTTTCAGGTGCGGTCACATGGAAAAATCAAAAATATACATTTAATGATATCGAAATTAAAGATGATTTTATGGAGATGCAAATTAATGGCGATGTCGAGTATAAAGCCCTAAATGATATTTATGTGGATATTAATATAGATAGCCCATCCATCAATATACCTAAGTTTAAAGTTTTCTATCCAAAACAAATTGGTGAGGATGGATTAGGATGGCTTGACACTTCCCTTTTGGAAGGTGTCGCTGAAAATACAAACATTCAAATTAAAGGCAAGCTTAATGATTTTCCTTATATTGATGAAAACAATAAACCCGACTTAAGTAAAGGTTTCTTTAGAGTTCAAAGCTCAATTAAAGATAGCTTTATAGAATATGGAGATAATTGGCCAGAAATGGAAAAATTTGATGCAGAGGTGAGTGTGAATGGCGGTGATGTATTTATCACCAGCCAAAAAGGTGAATTAGATAAAAGCCAGGTAAAAGTTTTCAATGGATCAATTACTCCTTTCACAGCCGATGAAGTTGTTTTGAATATTGATACTATTTTAGATAGCTCTGCAGAAAACATAATTTTTGCTATTAATAACAGTCCAATTAAAGAGAAGATGAAGGGTGTTTTTGATGATATGGAAGGCAAAGGTGATGGAGAGTTAAAATTAGTTTTAAACGTAGGTTTTGATGATCTCGATAACATACCTTTTAAGGGCACATATGAGTTCTTAGGCAGCACACTTGAAAACCCACAGTTAGAGATACCGCCTATTTCCGACTTAAAAGGCAAAGTTGAGTTTGATAGTGATGACGTAAAAATCAATAATTTAGATGGCGAATTATTTGGAGAACCATTAAATTTAAAAATGAGGAATGAAGAGGGATTTACGATCATTGATTTAGCGGGTGTGATTGGTGAAGATATGGTCAGAGAGATCCTTGGAGAAAATTGGCTGAAAAATATCAATGGACAATCAAATTGGGATGGGATTATTAAGCTTGGAGAGAATGAAAGTGAGTTTAAAATTACCAGTGATCTTGTTGGCATACAAATTAGTAATTTATCATTTTTAGATAAAGCAAAAAATAAATCGGAAGAAACTGCCCTTCAACTTAAAATCCATAAGCAATCAACAGGAGCTGATTCTGATGTAATTAACATTACGTTAGGAGATCATGTAAAGGGGCAAATTAACAGTGCTAATGATGAAAATGGTGACCCTTCTCTTATAAATGGGCTTATAGAGGTCAATTCAAATAAAAAGGAAACTATACCTAAAAAAGGTATCCTATTTGTAGCTTACCTAGACGAAGTGGATCTTGAAGAATTAGTCGCTTTAATGCCAGACGATGATTCAAATTCAAATATTGCAGAAGAAGAAACTCCGTCATCAAAGTCAATGGATATTGAAGCAAAACTTAATATCAATAAACTCGATGCTTATGGATATATCTACAATGACTTTAAGTTTAAACTAAGGCCTGAGGACTCTGGCTTTATTGTTCAGTTAAATGGTCAAGGAGCAAGGGGAAATATCCTTTGGGATGCTGAGAAAAATTTAGTTAAAGCAAGATTTGAAGAATTACATCTCATAGGCTCTGATGCGTCAATAGAGGAATGGGATGGAGCCATTGAGTCAGAGGATCCCATTATCAAAGATCCTCCAAAAATTGACGTTAAAATTCAAGAATTTTCACTCAAATCAAAATATTTTGATAACAACCTAAATGGAAACTTAACTTTCCAAGCAAGTAAAGATAACAATAAATGGTTTATTGAGTTATTCAAATTTCTCAACCCTGATTACTCACTAAAGGTTACCGGAATATGGCATGATGAAGCTCCTAAGCCAGACACAGAGATAGATTTTGATTGGAAAATAGAAGACTTAGATAAAACGTTAGAAGAATTTAATCTCGATAAACTTATTAAAGGTGGAACTGGACATTTAAGTGGGAAGCTTTCTTGGCCTAAAAGTCCGTGGAAATTTGATAAAAATATGGCCTCAGGATCCATTTCAATTAATATTGACAAAGGTGTCATTCTCGAAGCACAACCAGGGGCCATGGGGAGGTTATTTGGTTTATTATCCCTCCAGTCACTGCCAAGTCGACTTACGCTTGATTTTAGTGACATATTTGAGGATGGATTTGCTTTCGATTCAATTGACGGTCTAGCTGAACTAGAAAATAGCAATATTCATTCAGATAATTTTGAAATCAAAGGTCCTGCTGCAGATATTTTTATTGAGGGTGATGTTAACATCAAAGACGAAACACAAGACTTGGTTGTTACTATCACGCCTAATGTGACAGACACGATGTCTATCGCAGCGCTTGCAGGTGGGCCAATTGCTGGAGCAGCAGCTTTTGTATTTCAAAAGCTTCTTAATGACCCTCTTAATGAGGTGCTTACAGATCAGTATAGATTAACTGGCAGTTGGGCTGATCCTAAAGAAACTCCTATTGAAAGAGATACATTGAAGAATGTTGGGGAGGGAATCACTGATCAAATTGATGAGCAAATTATCAATCCAACTCAAGAGTTATTTAAATAAGGTTAATTAAAAAATGCAAGATTTTAAACTTTCTGATAAATATATACTTAACAAGAGCGATCTGAGTCACCATGACATATCAAAGCATCTTGATGCTATCAAAAATAAATCGGTAGATTATTCAGATATATATTTCCAGTTTAGTAAAAATGAATTCTGGTCATTGGAGGATGGAGTTGTTAAGAATGGGAGCTTTTCAATTGATCAAGGCGTGGGCATTCGTTCAATATTAGGTGAGCAAACAGCTTTTACTTATTCTGATGAAATTTCTAATGCCTCACTTAAATCTGCTATTCAGGCTATTAAATCAATGAAAAGTAATGGTGCCAGTGCTACATATCAAGTCCCAAAAAATAGAGCGCCCAGCCAAAGATATATTCAAGACGACCCGATTAAGAGTATCGATAATCTCAAAAAAATAAAGATTTTAGAAGAAATTGATACTATTGCAAAAAGTATAAGCCCGCTGGTAACGAAAGTATCTGCTTCACTTGCATCAAGCTTTGATGTCGTGTTGATACAAGATCATTTTGGACGGCTCGTAGAGGATGTGAGACCTTTAGTTCGCTTATCAGTTTCGGTTATTGTCGAATCAAACAAAAGAAGGGAACAAGGTTCCTCAGGCGGTGGTGGTAGATTTAATCTAAATTATTTTGACAATGAAATGATATCTAAATACACAAAAGAAGCTGTAGATAACGCCCTTATAAATTTAGAGGCTGAAGCTTCACCAGCAGGCTCAATGACAGTTGTTCTAGGCTCTGGATGGCCTGGGATTCTTCTTCATGAGGCAATTGGTCATGGACTAGAGGGTGACTTTAATAGAAAAGGTACCTCAGCTTTTAGTGACAAAATGGGTCAACAAGTAGCGTCCAAAGGAATACATATAGTTGACGATGGCACTATCACAGATCGACGGGGATCATTAAATGTAGATGATGAAGGAAATGAAACTAAAAACACAACCCTTATCGAGGATGGAAAGTTAGTTGGATACATTCAAGACGTTCAGAACGCAAAATTAATGAATATGAATGTGACTGGAAATGGGCGAAGAGAATCATACGCTCATCTACCTATGCCTAGAATGACTAATACCTATATGTTAAATGGTGAAAATACCAAAGAAGAAATCATAACTTCAGTTAAAAATGGTCTCTATGCAAGTAATTTCGGAGGGGGCCAAGTGGATATCACAAGTGGAAAATTTGTTTTTTCTGCATCTGAAGCTTACTTAATTAAAAATGGTCGAATCAGTCATCCCTTAAAAGGTGCAACAATTATTGGTAATGGGCCAGATATTCTAAAGCAAGTCAGTATGGTGGGTAATGATATGTCACTTGATTCAGGGGTTGGAACTTGCGGAAAGGACGGTCAAAGTGTTCCCGTGGGTGTTGGTCAGCCTACTTTAAAAATTGACAATATAGTAGTTGGAGGAACAAATTAATCGCTCACTTAACACGATTTTTGTATTCAAGTGTTCGTGTGTCTATTTCAATTTTATCTCCATTGTCACAGAAGATAGGCACCATTAGCTCAAAACCAGTGCTTAGTTTAGCAGGCTTCATTACCTTTCCTGATGTTGTGTCTCCCTTGACGGCTGGCTCTGTATAGATAATTTCACGTATCACTGAGTTTGGAAGCTCAACTGATATTGGGCGTTCCTCATAAAATACAATCTCACAACTCATTCCATCCTCTAAAAATTTCAGACCGCTCTCCATTGCCTCTTGATCAATTTCATATTGATTAAATTCTGCGTCCATAAAAATATAATTAGGATCTGCAAAATATGAATATGTAACTTCTTTTTTTTCTAAGATAACTAAGTCAAATTTATCTGTCGCTTGGTAAATTTTTTCAGCTGCATTGTTTGTTAACAGGTTTTTCATTTTCATTTTGACAATGGCCGCATTTTGTCTTCGACCTGACTTTGAAATATTGTATTCTGACTTTAAAATGACCATAGGATCACCATCAACAATTATTACATTTCCCACTCTGACTTCTTGTGCAGTTTTCATTTTTTTACCTCGATATCAATTTTTTGAGATTATACCTGTTTAATATTCAATATTTAGGATTGTATAGCTTGTATTTAAGCCATTTATCTCAAGATCAACAGTTTCATTTTTTTCTCGACCTAACAACGATTTCCCCAGCGGAGAAATCCAGCTAATATAATTTCTTTCATGATTGACCTCATGTTGGCCAACTATCCTTAACTTAAGGGATCTATGATTATGCTCTTCAATCAATTCTATATATGCCCCAAAAAAAACTTTCGCTCTATCTATTTTTTCTCCTGGGTAGATAATATTTGCGTCTTCAATAGTTTTAGTTAAAAATCTAACTCTCCCATCAATTTGCCTTAATTTTTTTTTCCCATAAATATAATCACCATTTTCACTTCTATCCCCATTTCCAGCAGCCCAAGATACAGTATTAACAACCTTTGGTCGATCATGCTTAATCAATTGGGTAAGCTCCTCTTGTAACTTCTTATAACCCTCTGAAGTAATATAATTATTTTCTTTTGACATTTTTTTCTTAAATTTATTATTTTGTTTTTGAGTTAAAATTTAGAAAATGGAACATAAAAAACATAACGTTATAGTCTGTGAAAATCAAATACAAGTAAACAATATTCAGCTTGCCTATAAAAAACAATCAAAAATTAATATACTAAAAATTCCTAAAATTCTTACCCTTGATAATTGGATTGCTAGTGAATATCAAGAATTCTTAATGATCGAAATGCTTCAAGAATTTTATATTCTTAATGGCATTGAGGAAAAAATTATCTGGGAAAACATTATCACTAATGATTTAAAGAAAAGGCAAGAGAAAAAAATAACTGATGTTACCAATATAGCTCAGAAGGCTATTAACGCAAACAGAATAATATCTAATCACCTAATTCATGATGATGAATTACATCAGAGTAACTCCTACAGAGAGCTTAGTTATTTTCTTGAATGGAGAAAAGAGTTTAAAGAAGAATGTTCAAAGAAAAAACTTGTCACAAAATATGATTTTATCAATATATTTATAACTCTTCAGCAAGAGAGATTTATTGTAGTCGGGAAAGATATATTATTCATAGGTCTTGATAAATCTATAGCTAGTCTCAAAAAACTATATGACGTGTTAAAAAAGAATAATGTAGTATCGGAAGACCTATGCAATAAGAAATTGAAAGCAGTGACGTCATTTCATGCATTCCAAAATTATGAACATGAGATTTCATCAGTTATCAAATGGGTTCGTGAAAAAAAATCAAAAAAACAAAATAATTTACTAATAATGTCACCGGCATTAGAAAAATTTCAAATTCAACTCCATAACGAAATAGATAGACACATACACCCAAGTATTTTCTTAAATTTACAAACAGAAAGTATTTTAAACACCAGCCTTAAAAGACCTCTATCAGCAGAACCAATTATTAGGGCTGCATTAATTTGCATTAAAATTAACGAAAGGAAACATTTATCAATAAAAGAATTATGTGACTTATTACTATTTGACAACTGGATTTCAGATGATAGCTTTAAAAGTAAACAATATTTAGCCACTCAACTTAAGGACACCAAAAAAAATTATATCTCCACAAAAAGTTTACTTAATCTATTAGAAATAAAGTCATCATCAGACGATAAGTGTAGCCTTAAAAAGCTCATCGATATCTTCAAAATTGTAAAAAATAATCAAGATGAGTGGGTAAATAGTAAGGAAGTTTCATCCTGGAACACGCTGATACTTAATTTCCTAGAAATAATAAAATTCGGAAAAATATATAATATATTATCATTTGAAAACAATAGTTTAGAATTATTAATTAAAGTATTTAATCAATTAAATAAAAGCAAACTAATTGCAAAAAAACTAACTCTCTCTGAGTATATAAAGCAACTAGAATATTATTTAGAAAATTTTGTGCCAAACAAAATTAATGAAGAATCAGATATCGATATTTATGGCTTTCATGAAAATCCAACAAAAGAATATGATGCTATCTGGCTGATGAATATGAATGATAATTTTTGGCCAAATCAGGATGAATTTAATCCATTTTTATCAAAAAAAATTCAAGAAAAAAATAATATATTCAATACTTTTTATCATCAGAAAATTTATAAAAATAAAATAGATAGGCTATCTAAATTATCAAAAGAGCTATCAATATCCTTTTCCTTGAAGGATAATGATATTTCCCTATCACCATCTCCATGGATCATTAAAGATTTTAATGTTCATCAATTAGCTAAAACACAATCAAAATCTTTAATAAAAGACAATCAACATTATATTGACGATCATCAGGCACCTCCCATAGAGATTAATTGCGATAAAAAGATTAGAAGTGGGTGTAAAACTATTGAAAATCAGAATAAATGTCCTGCTTGGGCATTCTATGCCAACAGATTAGGTTGTTCAAAATATGAAGAGGATGAGCAATATGAAATTAGTAGAAGATCAGAGGGGTCAATTGCTCACAGGGCTTTAGAATTTTTCTGGGATAAATGCAGAACATCAGATCTCTTATTGTCCTTGGATAGCAATAGATTATCAAAGATGATAGATAACTCTGTATCCATGGCTTTGGACGAATTTAAATCAAATCACAATGAGTTAGATGATCGACTCCTATCGATGCAACATAAGTTTTTAAAAAAACTAATTGGCAACTGGCTTTCTGAAGAAAAAAATCGGCCTGCATTTTCTATTCATGAGCTTGAAAAAACATATGAAGTAAAGATAAGTAACCTTAAATTTAATATCCGTATTGATCGAATAGATATTATTAATAAAGAAAAAAAATTACTAATTGACTACAAAACATCGAAAAAGCCAATATCTAGAAGAGAATTGTTTTCTGAAAGCCTTACTGACCTCCAACTACCAATTTATGCATGTTACACAGATATTAAGGGTCTTTCTGGGATTGCTATCGGGCAAATTAATCGTGATAAAGTGAACTTGTATGGAATTTTAACGAATAATTCTGACACAATTACAAGACAGCTTAATTCTAAAATTGATAACCCCCTGATTAAAGATTGGGATGCGCTCATTGAGATATGGAAAAAAAGAATCGAGTATATTGTTGGGAGTTATATCTCAGGTGACGCCTCTGTAAAATTTAATGAAAAAATAGATTTTAATTATTGCGATGTTTTGCCTCTTTTGAGGTTAGCTGAGAAAAAATATCAATTTGAGCAACATGACTAATATCATCCAAAAACCATCTGACTATAAAGCCAGAGAAGAGGCCTTAGGGATAGGTTCATTTATTGTTCAAGCCCCCGCAGGTTCGGGTAAAACTTCTCTATTAATCAAAAGGTTTTTAACACTACTTCTAAAAGTTAAAACACCAAAAGAAGTACTTGCTCTCACGTTTACTAATAAGGCCGCTGCAGAAATGGCTCTAAGAATCAAGGGCATTCTTAAAAATCAAAGCAATGATAAGGAATTTAGGGCTTTAAAAGAAAAGCTAACAAAACATGCCCTTCAGAATAACTGGGATGAGCACTATGCTGACTCATTAATGATAATGACGATTGATAAGTTAGCACTTAGACTAATAAAGCAAACTCCTATGCTTAGTCATACAGGAGTTAATTTTATAACTGATGAAGATCCTGAAGAACTATATTTAGAAACCATAAAAGAAACCATAAATGCTCATGCTGATAATCATGAGTTATTAGAATTCTTCAATTACGATTACCAAAAATTAACTGGACAATTATTAACACTTATAAAAAAAAGAGATCAATGGCTTCCTTTGGTAAGCCATTTAATAAAATCTAAAAAACACATAAAAACTTCATACATAAAATATTATTCGAAGGAATTAGAGAGATGGGTAGATAAAAAAATTAAACCCATTTTTAAAGATAAAGAAATTGAAGAGCTAGAAAACATAGTCAACTTCGTTGCAAATAACAAAAAGATACACCAAGAAGATAAATTAAGATCATCAAAAAATTATGAATTTTGGCTTTTCTTTAGAGACCTCGTTTTAACTAATAATGGTAAAAGCATACGTAAAAAATTTGACAAAAGAAATGGATTTGAGGGAGATGAAGGAAAAGAGAACAAAGAAAGTTTATTAAAAATAATAAATTATAATATTAATAAAATCAATATTTTAAAAGATTTTTATAATGTTATTTATCCAAATAATATCAAAGATATTTTCCCAATTACTTATCCATTTTGTCTCATGTTAGTAGACATGATAATCAAGTTAAATGAAAAATTTAATATGCAGCGAATTGTTGATTTCACTCAAGTAATGGGTAATGCAATTGAAGCATTAAGAGCTACCCACCTCCCCCTTATCCTTGATCAAAATATTTCCCATATCATGGTTGATGAATTCCAAGATACCAATGAAACTCAACTTAATTTCCTCGAGCTACTTACTGAAAATTTTGCAGGTAATAATCAAAAATCTTTTTTTGCAGTTGGTGACCCTATGCAATCAATTTATCGATTTAGAAAAGCTGAAGTTGAAATATTTAGTCGAGTTCAAAAAAATGGTATTGGAGATTTAAGACTAAAAACACTCTTCCTAAAAGTAAACTTTCGATCAAATAAAAGTATTATCGACTGGATAAATTCTAGTTATTCAAACTCTTTCCCTATAGCCAGTGTTCCTGATGAAGGATCTATTCCTTTCACAAAATGTGAAGCAAGCAGCAATATCCAAACAGATGGCGTTGAATTAACATCACTTGTTTGTGATGCTGATAATAAAATTGAATTATATAACACTGAGGCTTTGTATATTTTAAATTTAATCAAAGATATCAGAAACTCCAATCCAGAGGCAACTATTGCTGTTTTAACGAGATCAAGGGGGCACCTTGATGAACTTATTACACTTATCAACAAGCATGAAAAAACACTGCCAATCGATGCAATCGAGATGTCAAAAATTATATCTAACCAAACTTTCCAAGATATCTACTCGCTAACCAAGGCATTATATGACTTTAACAATAGAGCTGAATGGATTGCCGCTCTCAAATCTCCATGGTGTGGCTTAACAATAAATGACTTAGTCTTATTATTTGAAAATAATCACAAATCATCAGTATGGGAAATCATCAATAGCAACGATGTTACAAGCCAACTTAATGAGAATAGCCTTGGTAGATTAAGAAATTTTATCAACGTGATTAAACAGAATATTGGATATCGCAGTAGAGTGGCTCATAGATACTTTGTTGAAAGTGTTTGGAGGCAATTAAAAGGCGATATATCTATGATTAATAGTCAAGATATTGAGAATATCGACCTTTTCTTGAATTTGCTTGACCAATCAAGTGATGTATTGTCGATTGACTTCAACAAACTCGAACGTCTCATCAAAAATAAATACACTTCAAAGACAAGTATTGAGGAGAATTCAATTAAGTTTTTAACCATACAGAAGTCAAAAGGATTGGAGTTTGACTACGTCGTTATCCCTAACCTAAATAAAAGTAGTAAAAATTCAGAAACTGATTTGATTCTTTATGATAAAAATACACTATCAATTAAAAATCCATTAAATGATAAAAATCTACATAGCTACCATGATTACAAAGAGAGAAAAAGGTTAGATAATGAGGAAATTCGATTGTTATATGTTGCGATTACTAGGGCAAAATATAAGTGCCATCTAATTGGTTCATTTAAGAAAGAAGATAAACCTTTGAATCCAAATAGAGGGACATTTATGGAGATTTTATGGCCATATACAAACAACAATTTTAAGGAAATTGAAACTCTAAAAGTTTCAGGTAGCTACGAAGAGTTTGTACCTAAGCTGCGAAGACTTAATGATGCATTTTTTAAAGAAAAAACTAAAGACAAACAACAAATTATCATTAATGGACCCTCTTTTTCATACCCCACTGACAATATAGATATACAAAGATTTACTGGAAGTATTGTACATAAATATTTAGAAATAATTATTATTAAACAATTAGATATAGATACTTTATTAAGTAATAAATTAGATTATATTAGGTCTCTCTTTACATTAAATAAATTTAAACTTAAAGATATCAATCATGCGATTAATCTAGTAAAAAGATCATTAGAAATGCTTAAAAAAAGTCCAGATGGGCAGTGGATAATGAGTAAACATATCGATGATAATTCCGAGTCTGGTTACCTCATTCAGGTTGATGATGATACCAATCAATTAATTCCCGATCGAAGCTTTATTGAAAATAATATACAGTGGATTATTGATTACAAAACGCCATATTCGCCTATTAAAAATCTGGATATGGAAGCTAAGAAACACTGCGAACAATTAAACAACTATGAGCGAATATTTAAAGGAAATGGAATGCCAATACAAAAAGCTGTTTATTTTCCTCCCGAAGGTAAGTTAGTTAAGCTTTAAGTTCTTTTATCTTTTTCGTCATAAACATAACTCTTTTTGTAATATCTTCCTCTTCTAATGAAATTTTTATTTTATCGGGTCCATTCATCTTGAATCGATGATCACTTTGAATAAGTTCGATTAATTTGATAGGGTCAATGTCAGCATTCTTTTGAAAAGTTATTTCTGTAAAATTTTTATTTGAATCGATTTTAATAATTTCAGAAGATGAAATATCTATTCTTAACTTATGAAATGTAACTAAATCTTGTGTTTGTTTAGGCATAAGGCCAAATCTATCAATTAACTCCTCTTTCAAAGCTACAAGCTCCTCATGGGTCTTACAGCTTGAAAACCTTTTATAAATTACCAATCTTTCATTTATATTAGGGCAGTATGTTTGAGTTAAGATCATCGGGGTATGAAGATTAATTTCTAGTTTAGATGTTGTTGAAGCATTTATATCTAATTTATCTCCTGCTTTTAGGTGCTTAATTGCTTTATTTAACATTTCCATATATAAACTAAATCCAATTTCATGCATTTGACCGCTCTGGTTATCGCCAAGAAGCTCCCCTGCTCCCCTAATTTCTAAATCATGTATTGCCAGGTGGTATCCTGCCCCTAAGTCCTCCATAAGCTGAATTGCTTCTAAACGTTTTTTTGCATTTGATGTTAACTTTTTATCTTCATCTACCATTAGGTAGGCATAAGCTTGATGATGTGACCTTCCAACTCTCCCTCTAAGTTGATGCAGTTGAGCGAGACCAAATTTATCTGCACGATTCATGATAATTGTATTCGCAGATGGGATATCGATGCCTGTTTCAATAATCGTTGAGCATAGCAATATATTTATTCTTTGTTGATGGAAATCTTGCATTACACTCTCCAACTCTTTTTCTTTTAGTTGGCCATGGGCGACGCCAATTTTAGCCTCAGGAATGAGATTCGATAACTTCTCATACATAAAATGGATGGTATTTACTTCATTGTGAAGAAAATAAACCTGCCCTCCTCTATTAAATTCTCTTGAGACAGCTTCATTAATTATTCCTTGGCTAAAATTAACTACGAAGGTTTTAATTGGAAGCCTTTTCTCAGGGGGTGTAGAAATAATTGAAAATTCCCTTAAACCTTCCATTGCCATTGAAAGCGTTCTAGGTATTGGTGTAGCTGTAAGTGCTAAGACATCAACATTTTTTCTAAATGACTTAAGTTTCTCTTTTTGGCGAACTCCAAAGCGATGTTCTTCGTCAATAATTATGAGACCGAGATCTTTAAATTTGATATCAGACTGAATAAGACGATGAGTTCCAATAATAATGTCGGTATGTCCTCTATTGAGATTACTTAATGACTCTAGTTGCTCTTTTTTAGATTTAAATCTTGATATTTCATCAATTTTTATTGGCCATTTTGCAAATCTATCAGAGAAGTTTGAAAAATGTTGCTCAGCAAGAAGTGTAGTGGGAACTAAAACAATCACTTGCTTATTATTCAATACTGAAATAAAAGCAGCCCTCAATGCAACCTCTGTTTTACCGAAGCCCACATCACCACAAATTAATCGATCCATTGGCTTTGAGGACTCCATATCTTGTATTACTTTTTCTATAGCTGTTTTTTGATCTAACGTTTCTTCAAATGGAAATTCTTCACAAAATGTTTCATAGTCATTGAGGTTAATTTTTGCGCTATAGCCCTTTTGAATCGATCTTTTTGCATACAAGTCTAATAAATCAGCAGCTGTATCATGAATTTGGAGTAACGCTTTCTTTTTCGCCTTATCCCATGCTCCGCTTCCTAGTTTATGAATTGGTGCTGTCTCACTGGGACCACCTGAGTATCTTGAAATCAAGAACAGATTTGAAACAGGAACATAAAGCTTGTCATCTCTTTCGTAATGCAAGACTAAAAATTCAGTCATGCCGTCTCCATAATCCAAATCAATTAAACCTTGATATCTGCCTACTCCATGAAGTTCGTGCACAACAGGATCACCAATGCCTAACTCAGAGAGATCCTTGACAATTCCATCTTCATTAAAATTTCTATTTCTATTTTTTTTCTTAATCTGTTTAATAAAATTTGGAAATATTTCATTCTCAGTGATAACGATAAAATCATCATGAAAAAATCCTTTATGAAGTGGGCTTGATATTAAACATACCTGGTGCTTTGATAGAATAAACTCATTCCACGTTTCAATCTCAATAAAATTTTGACCAGACTGTGTCAGCAATTCTGCAACCGACTCCCTTCTCCCTAATCCATCTGTACAAATCAAAATCCTTTTTTTATCTTTATCTATAAAACTCTTTAGTTTTTTTAATGGTGGTAATTCATCTCTCTCTATCGCAATATCAAATTTATCAGGCTGCTTATATTTTGTTTTTTTTATTTGTTCAAACCGACTAACTTTTTCAAAGAATTCATCAGTGGAAAGCAATAAATCCTTTGTTTTTAATATAGGCCTATCGGGATCATGTGAATAAAGACGGTATCTGCTATGCGCCTCTGTATGAAAATCTTGAGATGCTTTAGATATATCACCTAATAGCAGTGAAATATCATCAGGATTCATATATTCAAAAATTGTTTCCGTTTTATCAAAAAATAACGGGAGGTACCATTCAACACCTGAAAATGGTGTTCCTTTACTGATACTTTTGTAAGGCTTTGATCTCGATAAGTCACCATCTATTTTTGAACGATAGTTATCCCGGAATTGACTAATTCCATCCTTATCAAGTGGAAATTCTCTAGCAGGTAAAAGTTTTATTTTTTTTGTAGGGTACAAACCACGTTGCGTGTCGACATCAAACGTTCTAATTGAATCTATCTCGTTCCCAAAAAAATCAATTCTGTATGGAATGATTGATCCCATTGGGAAAATATCTATGATACTTCCACGAATTGCAAATTCACCTGGGCTTAATACTTTGTCCACATTTAGGTAACCATTTTCATTTAATCTAATTTTAAATGCGTCAATATCAACCACTTGGTTTACTTTAAAATCAAAGCTAAATTTCTCTATATAAGTCTTTGGTGGAAGAAAATGCAAAGCTGTCGTTATTGGTAATAAATTTATATCAAATTCATTTTGAGTTATTTTATGAAGTGCTAATAACCTTTCAGAAATCAGCTCAGGATGAGGAGATATCTGATCATAAGGTAAGGTTTCCCAATCAGGAAGGTGATTAATTCTTAAATCAGGATAAAACCAACCTATTTCCTCTTTAAGTAAAATGGCATCGTAAACATTCGCGGTAAATACGTTTAGTGATTTTTTTTTGTCTTTTAGATGGTCGAAAAAGAACCTACCAATCTCAATGCTATGAGAGGTATTCAAATCAAAAACAAAATCCTTACATAGAAGGTCTTTCTTTTGTGTTGCCATTAATTACTATCTTTAATCAAGGGAGTATTATAATCATGAATAAATTAAATGATATAGGCTTGATATGAATGATAAAGAATTAGTTGCATTTACCGCTTTAGAATATATAAAAAATAACTCAATTGTTGGTTTAGGGACGGGATCTACTGCAAATATTTTTATTGAAATGCTCGCAGATAGAGTAAAAAGGGACTCACTCGATATATCTGTTGTTGCTAGTTCGGTTATTAGTCAGCAGAAAGCAGAGGATGTAGGGCTAAAATATGTTTCTCTTGACCAAATAAGGGAGATTGATCTTTATGTAGATGGGGCAGATGAAATTACAAATAATCTAGAAATTCTAAAAGGTCGGGGCTTTGATTTAATACGTGAAAAATTACTAGCAAAAATTAGTAAGCAATTTATTGTGATTGGTGATAATTCAAAAATTGTCTCTAAAATCGGTCAAAATTATCCTATCCCTATAGAAATAACGCCAATTGCATGGAAAATTACAAAAAGCCTTATTGAAAAAATAGCTAAAAGTTGTGTAATGAGAGAAAATTTGGAAAAAAATGCATTTGCTATTACATCTTATGGAAATTTTGTTCTTGACTGCGATTTTTCTTATGACGATCTAAAAGCTCTTGAAAGAGAAATTTCAAATACGCCTGGAGTTTTTGAGCATGGACTATTTTTAGAAATATCTAAATTGGGAATAATAGCGAATAATGGAGAAGTGAAAAAAATAACTGTTTAATTTAATCAGAAGCTTTAATAACTGAAACTCCATTCATGTATGAAATTAAGGCATCAGGTATCTGAATATCGCCATTGGCCTGTTGATAATTTTCGATGATAGCTACCATAGCTCTACCCACAGCAACTCCAGAGCCATTTAATGTATGGATAAGTTTATTTTTTTTATCATGATCTTTGAATCTAGCCTTTAATCTCCTAGCTTGGAAATCCTCACAGTTTGAAACAGAAGAAATTTCTCTATAACAATTTTGTGACGGCATCCAAACCTCAATATCAAAAGTCTTCGCTGCACCAAAGCCGATATCACCTGTGCATAAGCTCATTACTCTGTAAGGTAAAGCTAATTTTTTTAAAATAAGCTCAGCATGACTCAGCATTTCGTCAAGCACATCATAGCTTTTATTTGGATGGCAAATTTGCACAAGCTCAACCTTATCAAACTGATGCTGTCTTATCATACCTCTAGTATCTTTTCCATATGAACCAGCCTCTGATCTAAAGCAAGGTGTTAATGCTGTAAGTTTCATAGGTAATTCTTTTAAATCTAGAATGCTATCCCTTACAAAATTTGTTAATGGGACCTCTCCTGTTGGAATTAAATATAAACTTTCATCACTTCCGCCCTTCTTTGTTGAAAATAAATCCTCTTCAAATTTAGGGAGTTGTCCTGTCCCCCTGAGGGACTCGTAATTAACTAAGTACGGGGTATAGCACTCTTCATAACCGTTTTCTCTAGTTTGGATATCTAGCATAAATTGGCCAAGAGCTCGATGGAGATTTGCTAAGTCAGACCTTATAGTTGTAAATCTTGCTCCTGATAACTTTGCTCCTAAATCAAAATCTAAACCTATCTTTTGACCTAAATCAACATGATCTTTTATATCAAATGAGAATTCTTTTTTTTCACCCACTTCCTTAATTACTTCATTTTCTTCCTCAGTCAATCCAATTGGAACAGAATTATGAGGAACGTTTGGTATATTCAATATGAACTCTTGAATATTACTCTGCAGGATCTCAAGAGCTTCATTTTGTTTTTTTAATAATTCATTTATGTCGCCAACAGATTTCATATATTCTGAAACATCATTTCCTTGTGATTTTTCAATGCCTATTTTTTTTGAAAGATCATTTCTTGATTCTTGAAGTTCTTGAACTTTAACTTGCAAATTTTTTCGTTCAGTTTCGAGATCAATGAAAATTTTTTTATCAAGCGTAAATCCTCTATGATCTAACTTTGATGCAACTTCATCAATGTTATTCCTTAGTAAATTTATATCTATCATGGGTAACTATTCCGTTTTATTTTTTTTATAGTGTTCATCAAGTTGTTTTAAAAATTCTTTTTTCTCTGAAATTTTTTTTTCTAATCCTCTATCCGAAGGCATATAAAATTCTACAGGTTCTAGCTCATCTGGAAAATATTTTTCACCTGCTGCATAAGCATGGCTTTCATTGTGAGCATAACGATAATTTTTTCCATAACCTAAATTATCCATTAACTTAGTAGGTGCATTTCTCAAATGAATTGGAACATCAAAGTGACCTTGGTTTTCAATGAATGATTTAGCTGTATTAAAGGCTTGATATGCACTATTACTTTTTGCTGCCATTGAAAGATAAATTACAGCATTGCTTAGTGCCAATTCCGCTTCAGGAAAGCCAAGTCTCTCATAAATTTGGTATGCTTCTAATGCAATCGTTTGGGCTCTTGGGTCTGCCAAACCTATATCTTCAATTGCAATTCTAATGATCCGTCTAGCTAAATAAAGTGGGTCAGCGCCGCCATCAAGCATTCTTAAAAGCCAATACAGAGCAGCATCTGGATTTGATCCTCTTACTGATTTATGCAGTGCAGAAATTTGATCATAAAATTGTTCTCCGCCTTTATCAAATCTCCTTGATTTATCTGACATACTTTTCTTAACATCATCAGAGCCAATCTTCATCTTTTTCTCTGACTGAGCATTTAAACAAACAATTTCAAGAAGATTAATAAGCTTGCGACCATCACCATTTGCGAATTCAAAGATCAAATTTTTTGCATCATCTGAAATCTTTAGATCATTGAATACAATCATGACCTTTTCGAAAATTTTGTTTAAATCTTCATTTTTAAGAGCTTTTAAAGTGTAAATTTGACATCGACTAAGTAATGCTGAATTAACTTCAAATGATGGATTTTCTGTTGTTGCACCAATAAAAATAATTAGTCCCGATTCAATATGTGGTAAAAATGCGTCTTGCTGACTTTTATTAAATCGATGAACTTCATCAACAAATAAGATGGTTTTTTTATTTTGTTGATCCCTAATAAACTCGGCCTTTTCAATTGATTCTCTAATTTCCTTGATACCTGATAAGACTGCTGATACAGAAATAAAATGAGCATCGATAGTTTTTGAAATTACTTTAGCAATACTTGTCTTACCTACACCTGGCGGCCCCCAAAGAATAAGAGAAGGTAAATTTCCTGACTCAATTGCAACTCTTAAAGACCCTCCTTTAGAAAAGATATCACTTTGACCAACAATATCATTTAAATTACTGGGTCTTAATTTTTCTGCAAGTGGTATAGAAATTTCGGTGGTCATTTAATTTTTTATTACATCAATATCATCGGGGTAATTAAATAAAAACTTTGCTTCATTTATATCTTTATTTTGAATTATTTTATGAAATTTTATAGTGGTTAAATTATCGAAGTTATCTAAAACTTTCATAATGTTTAATTGATTATTATTAAATATAAAAATAACTTGCTTAAAGAAGGCGGACTCATCGTTTTTTGGTTGTGCCATAAACTCCATTATATTTTGTGAATTTTTTAATAGTCTGGTATTAAAAAATTCATGAATATTTTCAGACACTAAAAGCATTGCAGGGCTCATGTTTAATTGCCCATCAAGCCTACTTTCAATTACTTGTTTAAGATCAGGGTCATACAAATAAAGAAACTCGCCGTCACTTATAATTTCATTTTCCGATGGTACTTGATATGTCCATCGAAAGAAGTTTGGCTTCAAAAATATGACTTTTCCAGATGATTCATCAATTATTTGATTTGAAAAATCTTTTACTTCTTGAGCAAAATTAGCTTCAAATGAATTTAAATTAGATAGAAATTTTTCTAAATTGTCATTTTGAGCAAAGACGTTAAGCGAAAAAAAAAATAATATTAGAAATTTAATCATTATTGTTAGATGAAATGATTTCTCTATTACCATTGCTTTGCATTGGAGTTACCAGACCTGCTTTTTCCATATCTTCAATAATTCTTGCTGCACGGTTATAGCCAATTCTTAAGTTTCTTTGGACGTATGAAATAGAAGCTTTTCTTGACTGAATTACAATCTGTACAGCTTCATCATATAAGGGATCTTTCTCTCCACCTGAATCTCCACCATCAGATATACCATCTATTTCAATTGGATTTAAAACCTCATCTATGTATTGAGGTGATCCTTTTGATTTTAGAAAGTTTACTACTTTGTGTACTTCTTGATCAGAAACAAATGCCCCGTGAATTCGATCTGGATAGCTTGTTCCAGGTGGCATATAAAGCATATCTCCTTTTCCTAGAAGTGTTTCAGCTCCCATTTGATCAAGAATTGTTCTAGAGTCCACTTTACTTGAAACCTGAAATGCAATTCTCGAAGGAATATTAGCTTTAATTAAACCAGTTATTACATCAACGGAAGGTCTTTGAGTTGCCAACACTAAATGTATACCTGAGGCTCTAGCCTTTTGTGCAAGCCTTGCAATTAATTCCTCAATCTTCTTACCCATTACCATCATTAAGTCTGCTAATTCATCAATAACTACTACTATTAATGGTAATTCCTCTAACAATTCAGGCTCATCAGGGTTTAGACTAAAAGGATTCGTTAATGGGTTTCCTTTTGAAACTCCGTCTCTCACTTTCTGATTATAACCAGCCAAATTTCTCACTCCAAAAGCAGACATGAGTTTGTACCTCTTATCCATTTCAGCAACAGCCCAATTGAGAGCATGGCTGGCTTGGCTCATGTCAGTAATCACCGGAGAGAGTAGATGCGGAATATTGTCATAGACTGAAAGCTCCAACATCTTTGGGTCAATCAAAATCATTTTTACTTGATCAGATGTTGCTTTGTATAGCAAACTTAAAACAAGAGCATTGATGGCAACAGATTTACCTGCACCAGTTGTTCCTGCGATCAATAAATGAGGCATCTTAGATATATCTGCTACTGCAGGGTTACCTGCAATATCTTTACCAAGTGCCACGGTAAGCAAGCTTGAAGTATCAGCAAAGATTTTAGAATTCATTATCTCTGATAAAAACACTATCTGTCTATTTGGATTTGGTATTTCGAGGCCCATATAGGTTTTACCTGGTATCGTTTCAACGACTCTTATGCTTGAAACAGATAATGCACGTGCCAAATCTTTAGATAAATTTATTACCTGACTGCCTTTAACTCCTGCTGCAGGTTCGAGTTCATATCTGGTAATAACAGGTCCTGGTTGAGCGGTTATCACTTTTGCTTCAATACCAAAATCAAGCAACTTTTTCTCTATGAGCCTTGAGATAAATTCAATCGTTTCAGCGCTTTGTGGATTTGTTTTTTCTGTCGGTTCGTCAAGAAGATGGATTGGAGGAAGATCCTGCTCGCTTTCTCCAAACAAATTCTTTTGCTTTTCTTTTATTGATCTCTTACTTTGTTCAACATTTTTTTGGTTATCAACAATCGTAACTGGCTCTCTATCAACAAGCCTCTTCCTCTCCTTCTCAACAACAACAAATCTCTCTTTTTCAAGCTTTTTACCTTCTCGTCGATCCTGCCAATCGATATAAAATTCTTTTATAAACTTTATAGAATTGAAAATAAAATTGCCTAAATACTCAGAAATAACAATCCATGACCATCCAGTAAACAAGCTAAAACCAATAGCAAAAGAGAAAAGTAAAAAAATCAACCCCCCTTCATAGCCGAGGGTTTGAACTATAAATTCGTTTGCTAAGTGCCCCGCCATACCTCCTTGCTCTGTTGGAAAGGCTACACTCAAATCAATTATATAGCCCGCCTCAAATGCTGAAGATGAAAAAATTAACAATAAAAACCCAAGATAATGAACAATCAGAAGATGTTTTTTGTTATAGCCCTCATCCTCTATTCTTGGATAAATTAAAAAAATGCTATAGATGCTCAAGAATACAAGCCACCATGCAGATAGTCCAAAAATTGATAACATTAAGTCTGAAAAATAAGCGCCAACTACCCCTGCTAAATTTTGAATAATTTCATTTCCACCACTATGAGTCCAAGCAGGATCATTGACGGAAAAACTTCCCAAAGCAAGAGTAATGTATAAGCCTAAAAAAAGAAGGGATAACCAAGTAGCCTCTCTCAAAATTCTACTGACTAGCTTTCTAGTTGGAGCTTGAGATTCAATAATTTTTTTATTGGCAGCTTTTGATTTTTTTGTAAATAACAATTTTATAGACTTTAGTTGAGTTGCATTAACAAATTATATCAGCATGTATATTAATTTTACTTCCCGATAAATAAAAAGGGGAAATTCTTTACTTTAAGTAATTGATTCAAATTGATTGCTCATCTAAAATTGATGTTTAATATAATTTCCGAAGAGTTAACTTTTATGGCAAAACACTCCCCTCTTATAATACTTGGTTCAGGACCAGCAGGATACAGCGCGGCAATTTATGCAGCCAGAGCAAACTTAAAACCCACACTCATCACAGGAGTTGAGCAGGGAGGTCAATTAATGACAACCACTGATGTCGATAATTGGCCAGCTGATGTTGATGGGGTGCTTGGTCCAGATCTTATGGCTCGATTTGAAAAGCATGCTCTTCGATTCAACACTGAAATTATTTTTGATCATATCCACACCGCCGAACTCCTCATCCCATCAAAAGCAAAAAAGCCCTTCAAATTAATAGGTGATGAATCAGAATACAGTTGCGACTCTCTGATTATTTCAACTGGTGCATCTGCAATGTATCTGGGTCTTGAAAGTGAAACCAAATTCTTAGGTAAGGGTGTATCAGCATGCGCGACATGTGATGGATTCTTTTACAAAGAAAAGCAAGTAGCTGTTGTTGGAGGCGGGAATACTGCGGTAGAAGAAGCTTTATATTTATCAAATATTGCAAGTAAGGTCACTTTAATTCACAGAAGAGACAAATTCAGAGCTGAAGCAATTCTTGTCGATAAAGTATATGAGAAAGTTAAGGAAGGTAAGATAGAACTTGAGCTCGATAAAACCCTTGAAGAAGTTGTTGGAGACGATAGTGGAGTAACAGGTATAAAAATTAAAGATGTAAACTCTAATAAAATAAAAGAGATAAATTTACTTGGTGTTTTTATTGCTATCGGTCATAAACCAAACACAAGTTTGTTTGAAAAACAGCTTGATATGGAAAATGGATACATCATTACAGAGTATGGTAGAGATGGAAACTTCACGCAGACAAGTATTCCAGGAGTGTTTGCGGCTGGGGATGTACAAGATCATGTTTATAGGCAAGCAATTACCAGCGCTGGAACTGGTTGTATGGCAGCGCTTGATGCAGAGAGATTTCTTTCGAAAAATGAATGATGATGAAAATATTTTTAGAGATGCAATTAAAGGGGTAAAGCCTTTAAAAATTAAGTCGCCTAAAGTTGAAAAGTCAATCGAAAAACCAAAACCCATAGCTAAAAAATTTCTGGAAGATGAAAAAAAAGCACTGCTAGATACATTAAGCGATGATTTTGTATTAAGTGATAATGAATCTGGTGAAGAGTTGCGATATCTAAAAGCGGGTCATTCACCTGATATCTTAAACAAGTTAAAAAAAGGCTATTGGGTCACACAAAAATCTATTGACCTTCATGGATTAATTTCTGAGGAAGCAAAAGCTTACATAGTCAATTTCATCAGTGAGTGTAAAAAAAATAAAATAAGGTGTATTAAAATTATTCATGGTAAAGGATTGAGGTCTTATAACAAAGAACCCGTTTTAAGGAATAAAGTAAAAAATTGGTTGGTTCAAAAAGATGAAGTAATAGCTTACATTGAGGCGCCAAGGCATGACGGAGGAAGTGGAGCCGTTCTTGTTTTACTTAAGGAATATTAATCTTTATAACGATTCAATTAGGCAAGAACATTGTGCAGCAATACCTTCAGATCTCCCTATATACCCCATCATTTCTGTTGTAGTTGCCTTAATATTAATTTGTGATTTGTCACATCCACAATCAGATGAAATATTTTCAACCATTTTAGGGATAAATTTTGATAGCTTTGGTTCCTGGCAGATGATTGTTGCATCGATATTTACTATTTTAAATTTTTTCAACTTAATTAACTTCAATACATCTTTTAATAAATCTCTTGATTTAATATCTTTATAAGTTGGATCTGAGTCAGGAAAATGTTGCCCTATGTCACCTAAAGCCGCTGCTCCAAGAATTGAATCTATGAGTGCATGCAGCAAAACATCTGCATCAGAATGACCCTCTAAACCAAGATGAAAATCAATTAACACCCCTCCAAGAATCAAATTTCTCCCAGGTACTAGGTGATGAACGTCATAACCTTGCCCCACCCTAATCATTTGTCTGATCCTCTTATAAGTCTTTCGACTCTCATCAAGTCCTCTGGGTAAGTAATCTTAAAATTCACCAAATTTCCCTTTATTATTTTTGGAGATAGCCCCATTGCTTCAATCGCTTCAGACTCATCGGTTGGGGTGCCTTTAAATAATTTGAGAGCTTTTTTTAAGAGATCAAATCTAAACATCTGTGGTGTTTGGGCTAACCAGATTTCATCTCTTTCTTCAGTTCTAACTATTTGTTGTTTATTGTTAACTCTTTTCACTGTATCTGACACAGGAATAGCGAGTATTCCACCTACTTTATCATTTTCCAGTGATCTAATGAAATTGTTTATAAGCGACTCATTAATGCCTAATCTAGCTGCATCATGAACCATAATCCAGTCTTGTTGATCAACATTTTTCTCAATAGTTTCAAGTGCATTCAAAACTGTTTCTGCTCTCGTTGAGCCACCACAATCGATAAGAGTTGTTTTTTTTGAAAATTGACAACCTAGGTTTTCAATAAATTTTTGATTTTTATTTAAGGCAACTGTAATGCTACTAATAAGAATTAAATTTGAGAAAATTGATTCTACAAATTCAAGAATGGTTTTTCCATGAAAGCTTGAAAATTGCTTTGGGGTTGGACTTCCCATTCGAGAGCTTTCGCCTGCAGCCGGAATAATAAGATGTATTTTCTGCATCTTTAAATTTTAGCATGCAGAAAAATTATTAATTCAATATTTAAATGTTTATTCTGAAGAAATAGAATTAATTTTATGGATTGAAATATCCGCGCCGTTGAATTCCTCCTCCTCGGTCAATCTAAAATTAAATAATTTATGGACAATTAAGTAAACAATATAACCGCCAACAAGAGCTATTAATACTCCAGCAACAGTTCCAACAAGCTGAGACAAAAAGGTTACACCTCCTAAACCTCCCATAAATTCAAGGCCAAAAATACCTGCGGCAATACCACCCCAAGCGCCACAGATACCATGAAGTGGCCAAACTCCTAAAACATCATCAATTTTCCATTTATTTTGAGTTAGTGAAAAAGTCCAAACAAACAATGCGCCAGCAACTAATCCAACAATTAATGCACCAAGAGGATGGAACAAATTAGAACCAGCACAAACTGCAACTAAGCCTGCGAGTGGCCCGTTATATAAAAAACCTGGGTCATTCTTTCCAATAACCAATGATGCTAAAGTACCGCCAACCATTGCCATTAATGAATTTACTGCAACAAGTCCTGAGATACCCTCAAGAGATTGAGCCGACATGACGTTAAAACCAAACCATCCAACTGTAAGGATCCAAGAGCCTAAGGCAAGGAACGGAATATTAGATGGAGGAAATGCATTCAATCTTCCATCCTTAGAATATCGACCCAGCCTAGGGCCTAAGATTATTATGGCCGCTAAAGCAATCCAGCCACCCATCGCATGAACTACAACTGAGCCAGCGAAATCGTTAAAAGGAGCCCCAAATGTGTTTGTTAAGAAATCTTGGAAACCAAAATTACCATTCCAAATTATTCCTTCAAACACCGGATATAGGAATCCAACAAGTATGAATGATGCAATAAGTTGTGGTTTAAATGTAGCTCTCTCGGCAATTCCTCCTGAGACAATTGCTGGAATTGCAGCAGCAAACGTCAACAAAAAGAAAAATTTAACGAGTTCATATGCACTTTTTTCAGAGAGCACACTGGCAGCATCATAAAAATTCATTCCATATGCCAAACTATAACCAATGAAAAAATAAGCAATCGTTGATATTGAAAAATCTGCCATTATTTTTGCAAGTGCATTTACCTGATTTTTCTCACGAACTGTTCCAACTTCTAAAAAAGCAAAGCCGGCATGCATCGCAAGCACCATAACTGCACCTAACAAAACAAATAAAACATCACTCTGACTGACAAGATTATCCATAATTTACCTATTTATCTATTTATCTATTTAGAAATTAATAAAAATTTTTCAAGAATTTTAATATAGCGCATCACAATTATCTATAAAATGGTATTTTAACGGTTAAAAATTAATCTTAATTTTATTTATTTGCATTAATTTGGTGCAAAAATTAACATTTAATGAAAGCATATGCTTTATATTTCTGAATTTATAATTCTATTTTTTATCTGCTTGGCAATTTGGCTTTGGTACGATATTACTTCAAAAAGAGAATTGGCTATCTATGAAGGGAAAAGAATTGCATACAACTTAAATCTCCAATTTCTAGATCAAACAGTCCATTGCACCAAAATAAGTTTGGTTCGCACTTCATCTAATTGGCCTGCCATCAAAAGAATATATCTTTTTAATGTTAGCAGTAATAATGATGACAGAATAAATTGTCAGCTTACAATTGTCGGGGCAAAACTTATTGAATGGTACGTGCCGCCGTATCCGAGTAATTTATAATGTACATTGGGAGATTTGCTCCAACCCCTTCGGGCGACTTACACTTTGGTTCGTTAGTGACAGCAATTGCAAGCTTTCTTGATGCAAAAAAGCATAAAGGTAGATGGTTGCTTAAAATAGATGACCTAGATAAGCAAAGAATAAAAAAAGGCTCTATTGAATCAATTCTTCAAACCTTAGAAACTTTTAATCTATTCTGGGATTCAACAGAAATATTTCAGAGCCATCGCATTGCCGCATATGAATTCTTTTTTGAAAAATTAAGCGAAACAGACAAAACTTTTCAGTGTGATTGCTCAAGAAAATTTCTTGCTGAAAATGCAAAAAAAGGAAGGGAAGGTTTTATTTATCCGGGCTTTTGCAGAAAAAAAGAGCTTAAAGATATGAGTTCTTTTGCGACACGTTTAAAAGTGAATGAGCTTCCCATAGTTTTTGAGGATAAAATTCAAGGAAAGCTTACTCAAAATCTATCTGAAGATTTAGGAGACTTCGTAATTAAAAGGAATGATGGTCAATTCTCATATCAATTTTCAGTTTGTATCGATAATAAGATCGATAAAATTACAAACGTAGTTAGAGGGGCTGATTTATTTTATTCCGCACCAAGACAAATTTATTTGTTAAATATGTTAAATTTTGATATTCCAAAATTTTCACATATACCCATTGTAACTCGAAATAAAAAAAAGATAAGTAAGAGTGAAGATTATAAAATTTTAATAAGTGATAATCAGATAGATATTTGGATCAAAGCCTTAAAATTTTTAAATCAGCCCGTTTCAAAAAATGCTCCTGAAATGAAACTCGAGGAAATAATAGAGTATGCAATAAATAATTGGGAAATATCTAAAATTAACGCTTTAGATTCAATTGAAATTTTTTAAAATATTCATAAATAAAAATACTCGCTGCTGCACCCACATTTAACGATTCGACAAGCCCATTCATTGGTATTGATATACATTTGGTCGATTTTGTAATTATATTTTTATCTATACCTCTCCCCTCATTCCCTAATACAAGAACAAAATCTTTTGGAAATTCTTCATTGTAAAGCGACTCCCCCGAAAGACTTAATGAATAAATTGGTAAATTAACTTCATCACAAAAAGCCACTAAGTCATAATTTTCGTGACACTCTAAATTAACATGGGCTCCTTGACTTCCTCTTAGAGTCTTTGGTGACCATAGATCCGCCGACTTCTTAGATAAATATATGGAATTTACTCCTGCAGCTTCTGCGGTCCTTAGAATACTGCCTAAGTTACCAGGGTCTTGAATCCCATCAATAAACAAATTTAAACCTTTTTTTATTTCTGAATGAATTTCTAAAGGAATTTTTATTAAGGCAATTAACCCATTTGAAGATTTTAAGTCTGAAAGCTCAAGGAATAAGCTATGTTTTAAAGTAACAATATCTTTATTTGAATTAAGTGCAATGATTTGATTAATCTCATGAGATTGTGAATTTTCATCTTTTATAAAATACTCAATTTCTTTTTTTCCATCTAAAAATGATTTGATAACATGAGGACCAATAAGTATAGTTTTATTCTGTTCTTTTCTAAAACTTTTCTTGGTTGCAATTTTTTTTAAATATTTATATAGCGAATTATGCTTGGAATCTATTATCTTATTAGTCATTAGTTAAATTTATTTGAATGCTTCAAGAGGCACTGTGGTGAAACCTGCCTGAGCAAATTGCTTTAAAAGGCCACTATCGCCACCTAGATGTGAAGCTCCAACAACGACAAAAAGATTATTTTTTGTTAATAAGACATTCAATCTTTCATAAAATAGCTTATTTCTCTCGATCACGAGCTTGTTTTTTACAAAGTCCCATGAATTTTTTGGTATGATCGCTTTTGTTATTTCTTCATCAACACTTAAAATTTTATTTACATCAAAGGTCAAATATTTCTCTATCAATAACTCATAGTTTCGCTCTTTCTTCTCTTCAGTCATCACTAGAACATTTTTTAGTATTTGAAACTGTTCCTCTGTTGGTAATTCGTCAAGAACTGTATAGTGCTCATCAATAGTTTCCAACCCTTTTAATGACAGACCATAGTCTCTTCCCATTACCATCAATAAGTTATCCTGACTAAAAGGGTTCATTGGCTTTGGGGAGCTAAAAATAAAACCTAGAAGCCATGGCTTCAATTTAATAGCAAAGTTCGTTTCAATAGAATGAAAATCTGATAATTCATTTATTTTTTCAAAATCACCTTCGCTCAGATTATTTGTGTATTCATCTCCTAACCCTTCTAAAACCCCTGGATTTTTGACAGTACTTGTTTCAGTTACAAGTAAATTAGATTTTTTCATTGCCCCAATAACAGTGTCACTGAAATCTACCACTCTGTTATCGTCAACATGGATACTTCCAAAAATATAGAGCTCCTCTCCCCCTGGTCCCCTAAGTTGCCAAAAAATTGAGTTTTCATTAGCAACGGAATTTAAAGAAAACAATATAATTGCTAGGAGTATATTTTTAATTTTCATGTGTTTACTTTAATCTATCTTGATAGTTTTGGTAGAAAAATTTTTAAATATTGAAATGCAAAATAAGAGTAAAATCAATATATGGATTTAAATAATAAACCTTCATTTGAGAAAATTCAGTTTTATACAACCACTAAATATACTTGTAGCTACATTGATAAAATGGATGCTCAGTCTTTAGTTGCAACCCCTTACAAATGCATTAAACAAAGTGTGTTCCATGATCTCATAGAAAAAGGTTTTAGAAGAAGCGGGCAATATATTTATAAGCCTAATTGTGAAAATTGTACTGCATGCATCCCAATTAGGCTTGTAGCAAATAAGTTTTTGCCCTCAAAAACACAAAAGAGAATTATAAAAAAACATAGTTATTTAAGAACCAAAGAAGCACCACTTATTTTTAAACAAAATCACTATGACCTTTACCGTAAATACCAAAACGCTCGTCATAAAGTCAAAAATGATGAACAAAATGACTTAAATGATTACAATGATTACAATGATTTCCTAATAAAAAGCAACGTACAATCAAAACTTATAGAGTTTTGGGATGGTGATTCACTAAAAATTGTATCGATAATTGATCTCGTAAATGACGGAATATCAGCTGTTTATACATTTTTTGATCCTGATGATAAAAAAGTAAGTTTTGGAACTTACGCAGTCACATGGCTGATTAATTTATGTAAAACTCAACAATTGAAATATATTTATTTGGGTTACTGGATTGGAGGCTGCGACAAAATGAAATATAAAACAAACTTCAAGCCCTATGAGCTTTATATAGGTGGATTCTGGCAAGAAAACACGAGTTAACACCGTGTTACAATCCTACTTAAACTGAATTCAAAAAAATATAATGAACAATCTACTTATTTTTGGTGTGGGACTCATTGGTGGCTCTATTGCCCTGGACTGCCAAAAAAAAACAATGTTTAATCAAGTCATTGGTGTTGAGAGAGAGGGTGGTACGCCTTTATCAAGCTTTGTGTCAAATGGGATGCTTGATAAAATTTCAAAAAATATTAACACTGATATTGAACAAGCAGATTTAATTATAATTGCAACACCAGTTGCGCAAATTCAGAATATATTAAAAACAATCTATCCTTCATTGTCTTCAAAAACAATTGTGATTGACGTGGGAAGCACAAAATCAAATATCATAAATTTCGCTAAAGAAGAACTTAAAGAAAAATTTTCACAGTTTGTTGGCTCTCATCCTATTGCCGGGTCTGAGCGGCATGGCCCTGCTGCTGCAATAACTAATTTATTCAAAGGTAAAGATATTATTCTCACACCTGAAGCTGAAACAGATTCAAATAAAATTAAATCCATTATTGAGTTCTGGGAAGATTTAGGAGGAATTTTAAAAATTATGAATCCACTTGAGCATGATCAGATCTTCTCGACAGTAAGCCATATACCTCACCTTATTGCCTACAATATGGTAAATTTAATAGCTCAAAAAAATAATAAAGACACCTTACTTAAATTTGCAGCAAGTGGATTTAAAGATTTTTCCCGAATAGCTGGTAGCTCTCCTGAAGTTTGGAAAGATATTTCGCTTGCCAATAAAGAAGCAATCTTAAATGACTTAGAGCTATTCATCAAAGAAATTGATAAAACATCAAACTTAATCAAAAACAATGATAATGATGCCTTAGAAAAATACTTTGCAGTCGCAAGTACAATTAGACAAAACTGGATCAAAAAGAACTAAAAATGAAAGATTTGATTCTAAAAGCTTCGTCTCATGTTAAGGGATCAATTAAATTACCAGGTTCAAAAAGTATTACGAATAGGGTTCTCTTAATGGCTGCGCTTAGTAATGGAACATGTCAGATAATTGAGCCTCTCCAGTCAGAAGACACTGATCAAATGATAAATGCCCTTATTAGCTTGGGTATATCCATTACAAAAAAATATGATTATGATAGTGACCGACGTATTCAAATAAAAGGGTCTGATGGAGACTTTCCTAAAAAAAATATAAAACTCTTTCTTGGTAATTCAGGTACCTCATTTAGACCGCTTACTGCAGTTTTAGCAATGATGAAGGGTGACTACCATCTTTCAGGAATCGATCGAATGCATGAACGCCCCATTAAAGATCTCGTAGACTCACTTTTACAGATGGGATCAAATATAAAGTATGAGAAAGATCATGGTTATCCTCCAATTAGCATTAAAAGTAGTGAAATTTTGTTCACAAAACCAATTCAAATTAAAGGCGATATTTCTAGCCAATATCTCACGGCACTCTTAATTGCAGGACCTATTGCTAGTGAAAAATTTACAATAGAAATTATTGGGGAATTAATTTCAAAACCATACATCACTATCACGCTTAAACTTCTAGAAAAATTCAATATCTTTTATGACAATCAAAACTGGCGCACATTCTCACTTAAACCAAATTCAAAATACACAAACCCACAAAAAATCTGTGTAGAGGGAGATGCTTCATCGGCGTCCTATTTTTTTGCAGCTGCTGCTCTTTCAGGTCAAATCGAGATTAAAGGTATCAACAAGAGTAGCATTCAAGGTGACTTAAAATTTTTGGATATAATTTCTGAAATGGGTGCTAAGGTGGAGTATAAAGCAAACTCCATTAGGGTATCAAAAGCGAAGATATTAAAGGGGCTTGAAGTAGATTGTATAGAAATCCCAGACGCAGCGATGACGCTTTCAGTGTTAGCGGTATTTGCAGATTCGCCTACAAAATTAAAAAATATAGGTAGCTGGAAAGTAAAAGAGACAGATAGAATTTTAGCTATTGAAAAAGAGCTTAAAAAACTAGGTGTTGACGTCAAATCAACTGAAAATTCGATGACCATCTTTCCCCAAAAGAATCTTAAGGATAATGTTGTAATAGAAACCTACAATGACCATAGAATTGCAATGTGCTTCTCCCTATTTTGTTTAAAAAACTTAAATATCATTATCCAAAATCCAAATTGTGTTAACAAAACTTATCCTGATTTTTTTAAAGATTTAGAATCGATAATTGAATAATTTTTCCACAAAACCTTTTGTCATCACCATTGATGGGCCAGCTGGATCTGGAAAAGGAACAATATCAAAATTAGTAAGCCAAAATATGGGGTTCCATTATCTTGATTCGGGAGCAATTTATAGAATCATTTCATTAGAGGCAAAGCGTAAGTTAATAACACCAAATCAAATATCAAAAATAATAGAGGAAATTGATGATTTGGATATTCGGTTTTCTGATGAAAAAATTTTTCTTAACCAAGAAGATATTACAGATTTGATTCGTACAGAAGAGATAGGAAATTTTGCATCTGACATTGCAAAAAATGAAAAGGTAAGAAAAAAAATTTTAGATATGCAAAAATCATTCTTCAAACCACCAGGTCTTGTTGCTGATGGTCGTGATATGGGAACCGTAGTTTTTCCAGATGCTAAAATTAAAATATTTCTAACGGCAAGTATAAAAGAGAGAGCTAATAGAAGATATAAACAGTTGATATTAAAGGAAAACAATGTTAACCTTGACGACCTGTTTGAATCTATAAAAATGAGAGATGAAAACGATAAAAATAGAAAAGTATCACCTCTTATTGCAGCAATTGATGCTCATTTGATTAAAACAGATAATTTAAGCATAAACCAGACCTTTGATAAGGTAATGGAGATTATAAATAATAATTTAGATTAAGATAATCAAACCCGGTACTAAGTGATCTGATAAATTCCAAGTTTATTAGATTTTTTTTAACAAACCCATCGCTAGTTGGGATATTCATAAGAAGGTAAAAAAATTAATGGCAACTCTAGAAAAAACAAAAAAATCATCTGAAAGCTTTGCTGATCTATTTGAAGAAAGCATGGCGCTAAAGGAAATGCGCCAAGGTGAGGTAATCACTGCTGAAGTAATTTCAATCGATAGCGACTTTGTCATTGTAAATGCAGGTTTAAAATCAGAAAGCTTAATCAAAACAGATGAATTTCTAGATGATAAAGGTGATATGGAAGTAAATGTTGGCGATCATGTAAAAGTTTCAATAGAAAAGTTAGAGGATGGCTATGGTTCAACATTACTATCGCGCGCAAGAGCAAAAGAGATGCAAGCATGGCTTGATCTTGAGGACGCAATGGAGGAATCAAGAGTAGTAACTGGATACGTAAGTAGTAAGGTAAAAGGAGGATTAAGGGTCACTGTTAACGGTATTATGGCTTTCCTACCTGGGTCATTGGTTGATATTCGACCAATAAAAGATACAACCCCCTTTGAAAATAAAGAGTGTGAGCTAAAAGTCATAAAGATTGATAGAAAAAGAAATAATGTCGTTGTTTCAAGAAAAGCTGTATTAGAAGGACAAGGCGGTGTTGATCTAGATGCTTTAATTGAAACTCTTAAAGAAGGATCAGTAGTTAAGGGCATTGTAAAAAATATAACTGATTATGGAGCTTTTGTAGATTTAGGTGGAATTGATGGTCTTTTACATATCACTGACTTAGCTTGGAAGAGAATCAAACATCCTTCTGAAATATTAAACGTAGGTGACGAAATTGATGCAAGAGTCCTGAAGTTTGACAAAGAGAAAAATAGAGTTTCGCTTGGATTAAAACAACTTGATGATGACCCATGGATTGGGCTTTCTAGAAGAACGCCAATTAAAACAAAAGTTTTTGGTAAAGTCTCGAATTTAACTGATTATGGCGCTTTTATAGAAATTGAAACTGGTATTGAAGGGCTAGTTCATGTTTCTGAAATGGACTGGACAAACAAAAATATACATCCCTCAAAAGCAGTTCAGTTAGGTGATGAAGTTGAAGTCATGATTCTAGAAATTGATGAAGAAAGAAGAAGGCTTTCGTTGGGTATGAAGCAATGCAAGGATAATCCATGGGATATCTTTGCAAATGAAAACAAAAAAGACGATAAAATAAAAGGTAATATCAAGTCCATAACAGATTTTGGTGTATTCATAGGTCTTCCAGGTGATATTGATGGACTAATACATCTGTCAGATATTGCATGGACAAATCAAGAAGAAGTATTGAAAAACTATAAGAGAGGTGATGAAGTTGAGTCAATTATCTTATCAATTGATGTGGACAAAGAAAGAATTTCTTTAGGCATAAAACAATTATCAGAAGATCCTAATAAGGATGAAAAAGCTGAGACGAAAGAAAAACCTAAAAAGGAAACAAAGAAAAAAACTGACGAGCCAGAAAATGCCGGCACCACAAATTTAGGGGCATTACTAAAAGCTAAATTGGATGACAAGAAATAATGACTAAATCAGAATTAATAACACATTTATCTGATAGATTTTCACAGCTCGTGCATAAAGATGCTGAACTATCGGTTAAAACAATTATTGATTCTCTAAGCAACAGTTTAAGTGAAGGTGGGCGGGTTGAGATTAGAGGTTTTGGAAGCTTTAGCCTTAACCACAGACCAGCAAGAATGGGGAGAAATCCAAAAACAGGGGAAAAAGTAAGTATACCCGAAAAATTTGTTCCTCATTTCAAACCTGGAAAAGAATTAAAAATAAAAGTTGATAAATAAACCTTTAGCTTAATTTGATAAAACTTTTTCACCTATAAAATATGATTGAATTTGAGTTTTGGTGGTTGTTAGTTATACCTTTATTCTTCATTTTAGGGTGGGTTTCTGCTCGTGTTGATATCAAACAAATAATTTCAGAAAGTACTGATCTGCCTGCCTCACTTTTCAAAGCACTCTCTTATCTCAACTTAAATCAAAATGAAAATGCTATTGCTGAACTTGAAAAAGCTGTCAAACTAAAAAATGATTCTTTGGAGATACATTTTGCACTTGGATCTGCTTTAAGAAAAGAGGGTAAGTATGACAATGCCATTAATCTTCATATTGCCCTTTTGAACAAAAGAGAAGTGACACCCGAACAAGAAGATTCAATTAAAGCTGAATTAGCGCAAGACTATTTTAAAGCAGGTCTTTATGGAAGAAGTGAATCAATACTAAAAGAACTTAAAAATGAAAAATATCATCAATACTCATTGAATCTTTTAAGGGAAATTTATGTAAGAGAAAGAGAATGGGATAAAGCAATTGAATCTGCATCTGAATTAGAAAAAATTTCTGGTGTTTCATTCAGAGTTGCAATAAGCCACTTCTACTGTGAGTTAGCTACCAATAACTTGATGAATAAAAAATATGGCCTCGCAAAGACATACCTAAAAAAATCCTTAGATGAATCAAAAAACTGTGTACGAGCTAATATACTTTTAGGAGATATCGCTTACGAAGAAAAAAAATACGATGAGGCAGTTGCTTATTGGAAAAAAGTAGAATACCAACAACCGGAATATCTGGGACTTGTAACTCAAAAAATAATCTCTACATATGAAACTCAAAATAATTTTAATGAAGCGCTATCTATACTTTCTAGATATTATGATCTTTACAAGTTAAAAACTATCCTTAACTCTATCTATGAGCTAGTTTTAAAAAATGAGGGTGTTGAAAGAGCGGAAGAAATTGCTAGAAATGAATTAATACAAAGGCCAAGTCTATTTTCTTTAGATCAGTTATTCCAAATACTAACTATTAAAAAAACAAATGAAATTCAGAATATTGAACTTATTCAACAAACGATAAAGAATTCTATCAGTGAAAGAAGGTTCTTTAATTGTAAGGAATGCGGTTTTAAGGCTAAGCAATTTCATTGGCAATGTCCAGGATGTAATGCTTGGGAATCTCTATCGTCAGAACCAATTGATATTACTTTAGATAGCTAGAATCGATGAAAAAAGACACAGATATCTATGTAGCAATTGATACAGATTCTTTTGACAATGCAAAAAAAATAATTAATCAACTTGATTCTAAATATTGTGGCGTAAAAATTGGTAAAGAGTTATTTACTAATTGTGGCCCAGAAATTGTAATGTGGGTTAAAAAAGAGGGTTTTAAAGTCTTCTTAGATTTGAAGTTTCATGATATTCCAAACACTGTGATGAAAGCATGCTTTGCAGCTTCAAAACTTAATATTGATATTATTAATGTTCATGCTTTGGGTGGAAAAAATATGATGCTTGCAGCTAAAAGTGCAATAACAAATAAAAAAACTAAATTGATTGGGGTAACATTACTTACAAGTCATGATCAAAAATTTCTTGATGAGGTTGGGCTAAAAGGATCAATTGAGGATTGCATAAAAAGACTTGCAATATCTGTTGCAGAGAGTGGCCTTGATGGCATAGTATGTGCTGCATCAGATATTCCAAATATTCGTGAATACCTTCCTAAAGATTTTATCTTCATCACACCAGGAATAAGATTTGACAGGTTAGATAATGACGATCAAAAGAGAGCTTCAAATCCAAATGAAGCGTTAAATTTTGGATCCAATACCTTGGTTATTGGTAGACCAATTACAAGTGCTTCAGACCCAAAAAATGAACTTCTAAAGGTATATAATCAAATAAATTGTTAGGTTTTTTAATTAGCCTGATTTATTTGAACTAAGCATCAATTCAATATCTTCTTGCTCAATTCTCTTTAATAAATGTTTATAGGAATTAATTTTTAACACATCATGATCAGCTGCATCAAAGCTTCTAAACTCTGCCTCATCGTAAAAGTTTGCAATATTCTCACATAGGTTTGGAATAATTGGGGTTAAAAAAATTGAAATTGACCTAAATGACTTCAAACAAACAGAACAGATTTCATGAAGTTCGGAGTTAGTCTCTAACTGCCCCTCCTCTTTTGACAATTTCCACGGCTCAGTTTTGCTAATATATTCATTTAAGTCTTCAACCAACTGCATCATAAACTTTACAAGTTTACTAAACTCTCTTGCTTCATAATTTAATTCAATAATTTTCCTGGCTTCCTTAATTTTTTTAAATAACATCAATGCATCTTCAGATTTTATGGAAGTTATTGGCATCAGTTCAGAATTAAAATATTTATTTATGAATCCAGATGTACGGCTTGGAATGTTTATAAATTTTCCGATCAAATCACTGTTATTTTTTGCAATAAAATCTTCGAAGTTAAGATCTAAATCTTCCATCGACGAGTTTAGCTTTGTTGAATAATAATACCGTAAAAAATTTGGATCCTTTATATGCTCAAGGTAACTCCTTGCCGTTATGAATGTCCCTCTTGATTTTGACATCTTTTCTCCGTTTACAGTCAAAAAGCCATGGGTAAATATTTTTGAAGGTGTTCTATAGTTTGCATAATGAAGGGTTGCAGGCCAAAAAAGTGCATGAAAATATAAGATATCTTTTCCAATAAAATGAATTAACTCTGTAGTACTGTCTTCATTCCAAAATTCGTCAAATGATAAATCATTCATTTGAGCAAATTTTTTAAAGCTCGCCATATATCCAATTGGTGCATCTAACCAAACATAAAAATATTTACCTGGCGCATTGGGTATTTCAAATCCAAAATATGGTGCATCTCTTGATATATCCCAATCTTGAAGCCCCATATCAAACCACTCTTTTAATTTATTTTCAGCTTCAGGTTGAAGGGTCTCATTTTTTATCCAATTTTTTAAGAATTCCTCACATTCAGAAAGCTTAAAAAAGTAGTGTAAAGTTTTTTTTCTGATGGGTTTGGTTCCAGATAATACCGAGTATGGATTATCTAAATCTATAGGGCTATAGGTAGCGCCACATTTTTCACAGGAGTCGCCATATTGATCTTCTGCTCCACATTTAGGACAAGCGCCTTTTATAAATCTATCAGGTAGAAACATTTTTTTTGATTCATCAAAAAACTGATCTATCTCTTTGGAAGTAATTTTATCGTTACTATTTAAAGAATTATAAATAGATTCAGATAATTCCTTATTTTCATTTGAGTTAGTAGAATAAAAGTGATCAAAATTAACATTAAATTCTTTAAAATCAGAATCATGCTCTTTATGAACTCTAGTTACCAAATCATCTGGGGAGATATTTTCCTCTTCTGCTTTTAACATTATAGGAGTTCCATGCGTGTCATCCGCACATATATAATATGCTTCATTACCAGACATTTTTTGATAACGAACCCAAATATCAGTCTGGATATACTCCACTAAGTGTCCAAGGTGAATGCTGCCATTGGCATATGGAAGTGCTGATGTTACAAGAAGTTTACGCATTTAATGGAAAAATTATTCTATAATCCGTTATTCTAGCAAACAAAACGCTTATAAACATTATTTAAACTTTAGAAATGGAACCATTAATGGAAATTGAAAAAAAAATTGAAGATTATTTAATATCACTGAAATTTCCAATCCTAGAAAAGCAGTGCTTAAATAAAAAATGCATAAAAAAAATAGAAATAAAAGATGACGTTTTAAATATTGATCTCCAACTAGGATTTCATATAAAAAGCGTTACTAATAAATTAAAAGAAACCATTCTTAAAGATTTAAATGAATTCACTAGCCACGAGATAAATTTAAATCTAACTACTAAAATTCAACCACATAAAGTGCAAGCAGGAGTAGAAACTCTTCCTAATGTTAAAAATATTATTGCAGTAGCCTCTGGAAAAGGTGGCGTAGGAAAATCTACGGTAACAGCCAATTTAGCTTTGGCACTCTCCTCTGAGGGAGCTAATGTGGGTATTTTAGATGCAGATATCTATGGACCTAGTCAACCAACAATGCTTGGTATTCAACAAAAACCAAATAGCTCAGATGGTAAAACAATGGATCCCTTGATAGCGCATAATATTCAAGTTATGTCTATCGGATTTTTAGTCGATCAGGAAACTCCAATGGTATGGAGAGGCCCAATGGTTACATCAACTCTTGAGCAACTATTAAGAAATACTAAATGGGATAATTTGGATTATTTGTTAATTGACCTTCCTCCTGGTACAGGAGATATTCAATTGACGCTTGCTCAAAAAATTCCTGTCACGGGTGCAATTATTGTAACCACTCCTCAAGATATATCATTACTTGACGCTATAAGAGGTCTGAAAATGTTTGAAAAAGTTAACGTCCCAATACTAGGAATTATAGAAAATATGGCTCAACATATATGTTCAAGTTGTGGACATAAGGAACATATTTTTGGAAAAGATGGTGGTAGCAAAATGAGCAATGATTATAGTGTTGATTTGTTAGGAAGCCTACCGCTTGACTTAAAAATTAGAGAGGATCTTGATAGTGGTAACCCATCAGTCGCAAAAAATGAGGAATCATCTATTTCTGAAATTTTTTCTGGTATAGCAATTAAAACTTCGTCAAAAGTTGCAGACTTTAGTGAAGATCATTCTGTTAAATTTCCAAAGATCGTAATTGATAAGAATACTTAATTTAATCAATATTTAAAAATAATATTGATAAATTTTCTAATGCTGAAATCTTGGCCGCAGGAATTTCACTAGATTCTCTTAATCTCGCTAAAGGAATTTTTTTACCCTTCCCAGAAACTAAAAAAATTACACTTTTTGAATTACTAAGTCTATTTGGCGTTAAAGAAATTCTCTCTTTAGGGGCCTTTGGTGCATTTGATATAGCTACAACTTGCTCTTCTTCATCAAATTCAGAATTAGGGAATATACTCGCTGTATGTCCATCCTCACCTAAGCCTAAAATTACTAGATCAAAAGCCTCATTTGGGTTAATGGTTTCATTATAAATTTTAGCGCCTTGATCATTTCCCAGCTCAGCAGGGATAATATGTATTTGACTTTCAGGGATAGTCACTTTTGATAAGAAGCTATTCTTTGCCATATGACTATTCCTCTCAAAATGCTCTTGGGGTAAGCATCTCTCATCACCAAAAAATATATGCCAATTATCCCAATCACAATTTTGTTTTGACAAAAATTCATATACTTTTTGCGGTGTGTTGCCACCTGCTAAAACGATTGAGAACTTTCCTTTCTGTATGATAGCCTCATCTGATAATTTCACTATCATTTCTGCCGCTTTTAATTCAAATTCTTTTTGATTTAAAACTTCAATCCAATTTTTTTTGTTTTTTAACATAAATTTCCTAACGATATGAAAACTTTCTTCGGGGGATTGGAGTATAATGCCAAAATTCCAAAAGAATAAAAAATTAATCCAAAAGATTAACAAATTTTAAACCTACATCAAAGGGAAAATAATGAAAATTGCAATGCTTGGACTTGGTAAGATGGGCGGAAATATGTCAGCCAGATTAATACGAAACGGGGTTTCAGTCGTAGGATACGATAACAACTCAGAAACAGTAAAGCTTTTAGAAAAAACTGAAAAATTAATTCCTTCAACATCAGTGAAAGATGCTCTATCAAAACTTGAGGGTCAAAAAATTGTTTGGATGATGTTACCAGCTGGTGAAATTACTAAGAAACAGATTGCGGACCTCATACCTCTTTTGAATGAAGGTGATGTCATTATTGACGGTGGTAACTCAAATTTTAAGCAAAGTATTAAAATGGGACGTATGCTTGAGGAATACAATATAGGTTTTATGGATTGTGGAACTTCAGGTGGTGTTTGGGGTTTAGATAATGGATATTGTTTGATGGTTGGGGCCTCATTAGAGGTAGCAAAGACTGTTGAGCCTGTTCTAAGAGCATTAGCTCCTACTCCACAAACTGGATGGTTGCATGTTGGGCCTGTTGGCTCAGGTCATTTTACAAAAATGATTCATAACGGGATCGAATATGGAATGATGGAATCTTTTGCTGAAGGACTTGAACTTCTCAAAGGTAGAGAGGAATTTGCAATTGATATTGCCAAAGTAACAGAACTTTGGCGTCACGGATCGGTTGTTCGAAGTTGGTTGTTAGATTTAACAGCAGAAGCACTTAAGGGTGATCAAGGTCTTGAGGAAATAGCACCATTTGTTGCAGACTCTGGAGAAGGAAGGTGGACTGCAGTTGAGGCTATTGAGCAAGGCATACCAGCTCCAGTGCTGACACAAGCACTTCAAGTCAGATTTAGAAGTCAAGAAAAATCAAAGGGTTATGGATATAAAATTCTTTCTATAATGCGAAATGCATTTGGTGGTCATATAATGAAAAAAAAGGATTAATTAAAAAATGATGGATAACTCCACACTTGTTTTATTTGGAGCTAGGGGTAATTTAGCAAGGGTTAAATTAATTCCAGGTCTTTTTCATCTAGATGAAGCAGGCAAATTACCAGAGAATATGAAAATCTTATCTGTAGGAAGACAGAAGGTAAATGAAGATGTCTGGCATTCAGATATTAAAAAAATGCTAGATGAAAAATTCAAATCTTATGATAAAAAAGTCTTTGATCGTTTTATAAAAAGAAATTTATATCATGCAAACTTACCTGATGATCCAGAGGCCTTTATAAAATTTGCAAAAAGATTAGGCAACAAAGAAGTTTTTCCTCAAAATCACGCTTTCTTTCTTTCGGTAAGGCCATCGGATTTTTCACTAATTGTTGATCAGCTCTCGGGTGTTGGTTTACTAGATGAGTCCGAATTTTGGAGAAGGGTATTAATTGAAAAACCTTTTGGGACGTGCCTTAAAACTGCAATTGAACTGCAAAGCTCAATAGAGAAGCACCTGAAAGAGAGTCAGATATATAGAATTGATCACTATCTAGGTAAATTTTCTCTTCAAAATATTATGACCACAAGATTTAGTAATACTATTTTAGAGCCTCTCTGGTCAAGCACTCATATAGAACAAATTCAAATAACCAATCATGAAACTTTAGGTGTAGGTGATAGAACGGTATTTTATGAGGCTACTGGTGCTTTGAGAGATATGATTCAAAGTCACTTATTACAAATGCTAGCATTAGTTACAATGGAAAAGCCAAAGTCTATGAGTCCAGAGGATGTAAGAAGTGAAAAAGTTAAGCTTTTAGAGTCTATTTCTACCATTCCATTGGAGAAAATCTCAGAGCATGCTTTTCGGGGCCAATATGCAGCAGGAGAAATTGATGGAGAGAGCGTAAAAGGCTATTTAGATGAAGTTGAAAATGTAAATAGTGTTGTCGAAACATATGCTGCTGTTAAATTATTTATCGAAAACTCAAGATGGAAAAATGTACCTATTTATCTCAGAACAGCAAAAAGACTTTATGAAAACTCAACCTCAGTAGCGATAAAATTTAAAAATAGTAATAATTGGCTTACTATCAATATCCAACCAAATGAAACTACTTCATTTGAATTTACTACCTTAAAACCTGGCCTCGATATGAGTGATAATAGACAAACTTCTCTTAAAGGTAATAACCGTATTGAGGGAGATGAGACAATCGATGCATATGAAACATTAATGTTAGATTTATTGAGTGGAGATCAATCAAAATTTCTACACATTGATGAGGTAAAAGCTGCGTGGAAACTTGTAGATCCTATTATTAATTATTGGGTTAACGACAAAACCAGGCCAACTCAATATAAACCTGGAGAATTTGACCCTGAAGAGTCAAAAATTATTTTTGAAAATGATGATCAATTTTGGAAAAGATAACCATTTAATTTGATTAATTTACAGTCTTTGCATCACTTCGCATGGGAGATAATATGACAATAAAATCTGATATTTGGATTCGTAAAATGGCTGAAGAAAAAGAAATGATTAGCCCATTTGAGCCAAAAATGATTAGAGAGATAGATGGCCAAAAAATTGTATCATACGGAACATCAAGCTATGGTTACGATATTAGATGTGCCCCGGAATTTAGAGTATTTACAAATATCAATAATACTATTGTAGATCCTAAGTTATTTGACCCTAACTCGTTCGTTGAATTTAATGATGAATATTGTATTATTCCTCCAAATTCATTTGCTCTTGCAAGGACCGTGGAATTTTTTAAGATTCCTAGAAACGTCCTTACTATTTGTGTTGGCAAGTCTACTTATGCCAGGTGTGGCATTATTGTGAACGTCACCCCCTTTGAACCTGAATGGGAAGGATATGTCACTCTTGAATTTAGCAATACAACGCCGCTTCCTGCAAAGATTTATGCAGGTGAAGGTTGTGCTCAAGTTTTATTTTTTGAATCTGACGAGCCATGTGAAACATCTTATAAAGACCGAGGTGGAAAATATCAAGGCCAAAGTGGTGTTACATTACCAAAAATTTAAAAAATTTTAATGAAGGAGAGATAGTTACATTGGAATACTGGGGGTATCACCTAATACTTGACTGCAAAAGTGGAAATTTAGAAAAAGTTCGATCTGCTGAAAATATAGAACAATTTGTAAAAACTTTAGTTGCTGAAATAGATATGGTTGCCTGTGGTCAACCAAAGATCAAGCATTTTGCTGCTAACAACCCAAATGCTGCAGGATTCAGTCTAGTTCAACTGATTGAGACCTCTTCAATAACTGGACACTTTGTTGATTTAAATGGAGATAGTTATATTGACATTTTTAGCTGTAGGTCTTTTGACATTGAAAAAGCCAAAGATGTTGTCAAACAATTTTTCTCACCCAGCCAAATAAAAGTGACATACCTTACTAGACAAGCTTAAAAATTACTTCAGCTTTTGATAATGTATAAATGAAAATTTAAGTCCGCCTTCTGTTTCTGAATTTTTTTGGGAAATTATTTCCCATTGATTTTCATTGAAAATTGGGAAAAAGGCATCCCCTTTAATTTCAGTGTGCACTTTGGTGAGAATCATGTTTGTGGCTAATGGCATTGCAATATTATAAATCTGTTCGCCTCCAATTATAAAAATCTCTTTCTCATCACCCGTTAAATCAATAGCGTCATTTAAGCTAGTAACAACCTCAACACCACTAATTTTTAGAGCTTTATCTCTAGTAATTACAATATTTCTTCTTTCTATTAATGGCTTGCCAATAGATTCAAAAGTTTTTCTGCCCATAATGACACTATGATTTAATGTAACTTTCTTAAAGTTTTTAAGATCCTCAGAAATATGCCATGGCAGCTTATTGTCAATGCCAATCACAAAATTTTCAGATACAGCCACAATAATGGTAATCTTTTTCATCACACTGCAACTGGTGCCTTAATAAGCGGATGAGGTTCATAACCTTCAAGGTAAAAATCATCATATTTAAAATCAAATATATCTTTAGTTGCGCTATTAATTTTAATTGTAGGTAATTTCTTTGGTTTTCGGCTAAGCTGCTCATCAACTTGATCAATATGGTTCATATATATGTGTGCGTCCCCTAAAGTATGAATAAACTCTCCACACTTAAGGTTGCAAACATGTGCAATCATTTTTGTAAGCAATGCATAAGAAGCAATATTAAAAGGTACGCCAAGAAAAATATCTGCGCTTCGTTGATAAAGCTGGCATGAAAGACTTCCATTAGATACGTAAAATTGAAAAAAACAATGACATGGTGGTAATTTCATCTTATCAATTTCACCTACATTCCATGCTGATACAATTAGTCTTCTTGAATCCGGTGTTTTTTTTATTTGATCAATGAGGTTTGTTATCTGATCAATTTCTCGTCCATCTGATGTAGGCCAACTTCGCCACTGATGACCATAAACTGGGCCAAGGTTTCCGCTTTCATCGGCCCATTCATCCCAAATAGATACATTATTTTCCTTTAAAAACTTTATGTTTGTATCACCTGACAAGAACCATAAAAGCTCATAAATTACTGATTTTAAATGTATTTTTTTAGTTGTAACAAGTGGAAAACTATCTTTAATATTAAAACGCATTTGGTAACCAAAAACTGATAATGTTCCTGTTCCTGTTCGATCTTCTTTCTTTAGACCATTTTGTTTTACGTGTTTTAAAAGATTAAGGTATTCATTCATTCTATGTATTATCAGTTATGCATTTTTTAACTAGCTCAGCATTATTTTCAAAAACATCAAATTTTTGATCAAGTAGTTCTAAATCTTTTAGCTCATTTGGCCTTTTAGGATGAACTCCTATTGCCTCAAAAACTGATTTTTCAAACTTAATCGGTAGAGCTGTTTCTAGAACGATCATAGCATTGGTGGGTGTTAAATGGTCCAGCGCAGCTTTTAAACCATCTGCTGTATGTGTGTCAATTATTACACCAAAATCGTTATATATAGACCTAATAAAGTCCATCCTATTTGAGTGCTTACTTGAAGAAGAAACAAATCCATATTTTTTTATTTTTTGAAAATCTTCATCACTAAGTTTAAAAGATCTTCCATCATCGATTTTCTTCCAGTGATCTTTGAGCTTTAGTGAGTCTTGACCTAATAAATCAAAAATAAAACGCTCAAAATTTGAGGCTTTTGAAATATCCATTGATGGGCTTGATGTTTGGAAAGTATCACTTGAAGACCTAGGTGAGTATTTACCTGTCTTAAAAAATTCATCGAGCACATCATTTTCATTTGTTGCCACGACAAGATGATTGACAGGTAATCCCATCATTCTAGCAATATGGCCTGCACAGATATTACCAAAATTACCTGTTGGGACTGTAAAGTCTACTTTCTCACTGTTATCTGTGGTCACATCAAAATAACCTTTAAAATAGTAAACAATTTGAGCTAGTATTCGCCCCCAATTTATAGAGTTCACAGCACCAATTTTATTTGATGCCTTAAATTCAAGATCATTTGAAACGGCCTTCACAATATCCTGACAATCATCAAAGACTCCCTTGATTGCAATATTGAAAATATTTTTATCTTGTAAGCTATACATCTGAGCTGCTTGAAATGGACTCATTGTGCCATGGGGTGATAACATGAATACATTAATGCCCTTTTTACCCTTCATTGCATATTCTGCTGCTGGGCCTGTATCACCAGATGTTGCCCCCAGTATATTTAACGTTTTTCCTTGTTTCTCCAAAACATACTCAAATATATGACCCAAGAATTGCATTGCAATATCTTTAAATGCTAATGTGGGTCCATTTGAAAGAGAAAGAAGAAATAAATTATTTTTTAATTGTAGTATGGGTGTTATATCTGATGCTAATTGCTCTTCTCTGCCATTAGAAAAAACCTTTGCACTGTAAGTGTTATCTACAATTTTTTTTAAGTCCTCAGATGGGATATCGTCTATAAATTTTTCAAAAATATAATAAGCCAAATCCTGATAGCTCATATCTCGCATACTTTTAAGATCACCATTTGAAAACTTAGGGTAGTATTCAGGCAGGTACAGGCCGCCATCTGGCGCAAGGCCACCAAGCAAAACTTCAGAAAAATTTAGTTTAGGGGAGCTTCCTCTTGTTGAAATATACTTCATTAATTATTCTACTTTTTTAATTCTTCAGTTCTGATTTTAACAATTTTTTCAATATTTTCAGGCAATAGCTCTATTTCAGAAATAATGGCATTTATATCAGACTCTTTTGTTTTTGCAGTAATGAGGAATATATCTGGATTTTGGTTATTCTCCTGAACCTCTTTGTGCACCATAGAATTTATAGAAATTTTATGTTCAGCAAAAATCTTTGTAATTTTTGCAAGAAGTCCTGCTTTATTTTCCATTGTAAATCTTAAATAAAATTCAGAAGAAATATCTTCAATCGATAGAATTTTTTGTTTTTGGATTCTGTCTGGAGTAAATCCTAATGTAGGTATAAGTGTTTTGTTGGATAATTTTGTTTGTCTAGCGATATCAATGATATCTGCAACAACTGCACTAGCTGTAGGTTCAGATCCAGCGCCAGCACCGTAGTAAAGTGTTGGTCCAACCATATTACCCTGCACAAGCACTGCGTTCATAGCCCCATTTACATTTGCAACTAATCTTTTTTCCGGAACTAAAGTAGGATGGACCCTTATTTCAACACCCGATTTATCTGATTTTGCAATGCCAAGCAATTTGATACGGTAACCAAGCTCTTCTGCATAACCAATATCTTTTTGGCTGAGCTTGCTTATACCTTCAACATGAACTGCTTCAAAGTTTATTGGAACTCCAAATGCGATTGAAGCTAGAATTGTAATTTTATGCGCAGCATCCACGCCCTCAATATCAAAAGTTGGATCAGCCTCTGCAAAACCAAGATCCTGGGCTTGTTTCAATGCTGTATCGAAGGACAAATTGTTTTCCTTCATTTCGGTTAAAATATAGTTAGTTGTTCCATTTAAAATACCTGCAACCCAATTAATTTTATTTGCCGTCAAACCTTCCCTAATCGCCTTAATAATTGGAATCCCCCCTGCTACTGCAGCCTCATATGCAAGAATTACATTATTGTGATTAGCAATTTTTATGAGTTCTCCACCGTGCATTGCAATGAGAGCTTTATTGGCAGTAACGACATTCTTGCCAGATTCTAGAGCTTTACGAACGACATCTAGGGCAATGCCTGTACCTCCAATTAATTCCACGATTGTATCAATATCATTATTTTGAAGAAGTAAGAAAGCATCCTCCTCAATAATAATTTCATCACTGACTGTATCCTTTGCAAGTTTTAGGTTTTTATCCGCAACATGTGTGATTTTAATTTCTATGCCTGTCTTATTGAATATTTCATCAACATTTTCTTTGAGAACCCGATAGGTTCCTCCTCCAACAGTTCCAATACCTATTAACCCTATCTTCATCTATTTTTTTATACCTTTTTTTTATAATTTGTTAAATAATCTGCAAACCTATTAATTGCAGTCTTTAAATCATCCTCATTAGGCAAAAATACCATACGGAAATGATTATTATCATGCCAATTAAAGCCTGTCCCTTGAACCATTAATATTTTCTTTTTTTTCAGTAAATCCAAAACAAAATCTTGGTCATTTTCAATAGGATATAGTTTCGCATCTAATCTAAAAAATAAATACATTGCAGCTGATGGCTTCATACAATAAACCCCTGGTATATCCATCATCAGTTTGTATGCCAAATCTCTTTGTTTGCATAACCTTCCATTGGGCGAAACTAAATCATTTATACTTTGGTATCCACCCAGGGCTGTTTGAATAGCAAGTTGCCCAGGAACATTAGCGCAAAGCCTCATTGAAGCAAGAATATTTAAACCCTCAAGGTAATCCTTAGCTCTTTTTTTGTCACCTGAAACGACTAACCATCCAGCTCTATAACCACATGCTCTATAGTTTTTAGATAAGCCATTTAAAGTGACAAACAAGACATCATCTGCCAAAGATGCGATTGAATTATGTTTTTTTCCATCATACAAAACTTTGTCATATATTTCATCCGCAAAAATAATTAAATTATTTATCCTTGCAAATTCAATGATTTCATTAAGGCATTCATCTGAATATAGAGCGCCAGTTGGATTATTTGGATTGATAACCAAAATTGCTTTTGTTTTTTTTGTAATCTTGGCTTTTAAATCTTCTAAATCTGGAAACCAATCTGAATTCTCATCGCACACATAGTGAATTGGATTTCCTCCAGCCAGAGTTACGGATGCTGTCCATAAAGGATAATCAGGTTTTGGGATTAGTACCTCATCTCCATTGTTAATGAGTCCTTGCATAGCCATTACAATAAGCTCAGAAACACCATTACCTAAAACTATGTCATCAACCTCAACGTCAGTAATATTTTTCTCTTGAGTGTAATGCATGATTGCTTTTCTTGGCTCAAAAAGACCAAAACTTTCTGTATATCCAGAAGATTTATTTATATTCCTAACTACATCCTGTGTAATCTCATCAGGAGCTTCAAAGCCGAAGGCAGCTGGATTTCCAATATTAAGCTTAATAATACGATGGCCTTCTTCTTCCATTCTTTTAGCATGTTCTAGAACGGGTCCACGTATGTCATAGCAAACATTATCCAATTTTTTTGATTTAAGAATTTGGGACAAAATTTTAACTCATTAATAGTTTGATAAATTAGGTGATATATTACCTTTCAATTAGAATTAAGCCAATAAATACCTGTTGATAAAAGATTTATCTTGTAATTATGAAATTTCATGAAGTTAACTCTGACAATTTAAATATCATAGATGCCTATGATCAAAATTCAGTAACAATAAAAAATAATACTTATGGAAATGGTGTAATAATTTTTCCTGAAAAAATTATTACTAGGTTTCTAATTAAAGACTATAAAGACCTAAATACTGACAACTTACATGAAGTTTTTAAATACAAACCAGAGCTAATTCTTATAGGTTCGAACCTAAAAAATAAAATTCTAGATAAGGCTATTCAAATTCTATTTATCGAAAAAAAAATTCCATTTGAATGCATGAATTTTGATTCAGCTTGCAGGACATTTAATATTTTATTATCTGAGCAAAGAAAAGCTGTCCTAATACTTTTGTAAATTCTTTAAAGATTTGCTTTTGAAAAAACTATAGATGCATTAACTCCTCCAAAACCAAAGCTATTTGACATTGATGTTATAACCTCTTGATCTTTTCTTTCAATTAAAATTGGTAGACCCTCCCCTGCTGGGTCTTTATCATCGATATTTACTGAAGCACTCAGGAATCCATCTTTCATCATAATTAAGCTATAAACTGCTTCATTTGAACCTGCAGCACCTAGCGCATGGCCAGTGAGTGATTTAGTTGATGCAATTGAAGGTAAGTCACCAAATTCTTTGTTGCCAAAAACAGTTCTTATAGCCTCAAGCTCTTTAGAGTCACCAACAGGGGTGCTGGTACCGTGTGTATTAATATAATCAACATTCATCGTATTTTTTTCATCAAGCGCAGCCCTCATACACCTTATAGCACCTTCCCCACTCGGGGCAACCATGTCAAATCCATCAGACGTGGCACCGTATCCCACGACTTCGGCGTATATATTTGCGCCTCTTTTTTTAGCATGTTCGTATTCCTCAAGAACAAGAATACTCCCACCACCCGAAATCACGAATCCATCTCGGTTGACATCAAAAGCTCTTGAAGCTTTTTCAGGTTGATCATTAAACTTTGATGACATAGCTCCCATCGCATCAAACAAATAACTCATTGTCCAATGCTCCTCTTCAGCACCACCTGCAAAAATAATATCCTGTTTCCCCATCTGGATTTGCTCATAAGCATTGCCAATACAATGTGCACTTGTCGAACATGCAGACGTTATAGCGTAATTTATCCCCTTAATTTTTGCCCCTGTTGCTAAACAAGCACTGACCCCGTTCGACATAGTTTTTGTTACCATATAAGGGCCAACTCTTCTAATTCCTTTTTCTTTAAGTACCTCTGTCCCATTGAGCATGCTTTCAGTTGAGGTTCCACCAGCACCCACAATAATTCCAGTTCTATTATTAGAAATTAAGTTCTCAGTAAGCTTTGCGTCTTCAATGGCCTCTTGCATTGCAATCCATGCATATGCATGCCCGTTCGCCATAAATCTGAATAATTTTCTATCAATCAATTCTGCAGGTTCAATTTTAAGAGAACCTGCAACATTGGATCTCAATCCTTTTTCAGCATACTCTGGTTGGAAGGTAATTCCAGATTTTGCATGATATAAACTATCTTTAACTTCGGAGTAATTATTTCCTATGCTTGAAATAATCCCAATTCCCGTAACGACAACTCTTTTCAATTTTTCTTTACCTCATTAAAAAATATCTGTTTTAACAAAAAGACCAACTTTTAAATCATTGGCTTGATAAATTAATCTACCATCTACTTTCATTGAAGCGTCTGCAATACCCATAACTAATTTTCTCATTATCACCCTTTTTAAATCAATAATATAGGTAATTTTTTTTGAAGTTGGCAAGACTTGGCCTGAAAATTTTACTTCTCCAGCACCCAATGCTCTTCCCTTTCCTAAGCCACCTTTCCACCCAAGAAAAAATCCTAATAATTGCCACATAGCATCAAGACCCAAGCAACCTGGCATTACAGGATCACCTTCGAAGTGACAATCAAAAAACCATAGATCTTCTTTTAAATCCAATTCAGCAATAATTTGCCCGTGATTATATTTACCGCCCTTATCCTTTATTGATATTATTCTATCGAACATTAGCATTGGTGGTAGTGGAAGTTGTGCATTACCCTTTCCAAACATTTCCCCTTTTCCACAACTTATTAATTCCTCTTTTGTATAGCTTTCTTTTTGCATAGGTCGGTTCTTTAAAATATTATTTTTATTAACGAATTAATATTAATTAATTCGATTTGTTACAAATTGTTAACATCTAGGATAACTATGATAAAGTTTAATCAAACTGAAATAAACATTAATAATTTACCCTAGGAATATATCATAATGAGCGATCAAAATCTGACCGATTGGAGAAAACTTGCACTTAAGCTTGAAGCCGAGATAAATAAAGTCATTCTTGGACAAGAGCTTCCAATAAGGTTAATAACAAATGCAATATTTTCAAGAGGTCATGTTTTACTTGAAGGTGATGTTGGTGTTGGAAAAACAACACTTTTAAAAGCGTTTGCAAGATCAATTGGTGGTGGATACGAGAGAATTGAGGGTACTATTGACTTAATGCCAAATGATCTAATTTATCACACCTACCTAGGTGAAGATGGTAAACCCCATGTTGATGAAGGTCCGATCTTGAAATCTGGTGAAGACCTCTCAATTTTCTTTTTTAATGAAATTAATCGAGCTCGACCACAAGTGCATTCATTGTTATTGAGAATAATGGCTGAAAAGACTTTATCAGCTTTTAATCAGGAGTTTACCTTCCCTCACCTAACAGTTTTTGCAGATAGAAACCAAGTAGAAAAAGAAGAAACTTTTGAAATACCATCTGCCGCCAGAGATAGATTCATGATGGAAATACCCATCATAATCCCTCCTGTTGATAAATTAATGAATCAATTAATTTTTGATACAAGATTTCATGATGCAGATCAGTTAATTAAAGAAGTGACACCCAATATGATTAAGTTTGATCTTCTAAATAAATTATCTGTTGAAATTCAAAATACAATTAAATCGACATCAGCTCTAGAAAAATATTCATTGAATCTTTGGAAGGCAACAAAAAATCCCGAGAAATATAATATCAAAATTAGTGGTATCGATATGGACAGATTGATTATTTCAGGCGCAAGCCCAAGGGGAATTAGTATGATGATGAAATGTGCTCGAGTAAATGCATGGCTTAAGAATAGAACATCCATTCTGCCTGAGGATATTCATGCAATTTTTCATGAAACCATTGCGCATCGATTAGTATTTAATCCTGTGTATGAACTCAAGAGAACTGAAATATCTCGTGAGCTATCAAATCAAATTTTAAATAAAGTAAGTGTGACTTAATGCATAATCCTCTTGATTCATTTAATTATCATATAAATTGGAAATCCACCGGTCATCATCCGGGCCAACATAAAAGTAGGCAGAGGGGGATGGGGATGGAGTTTGCAGGACACTCAAATTTACTTGATTATCCTGACCCCAGAAGAATTGATATCAGGCAGACAATAAGAGATCCACTTGAGCAAGTGCATGTAAGAATTTTCAACCAAAGAAGTGCAACCCCAGTTGTCATCATGACTGACTTGTCATCAAGCATGGGGTATGGATTAGATAAATCTAAATTTCAAATAACTTCAGAAATTGCTGAAATAATTTCAAATTCAGTTATTTCAAAAAGTGATGCTCTTGGCTTCATCGGATTCAATGACAAGATTAGTTCGCAGTGGGTGGCTCCTTTATCTTACAAACCCCATAGAGCAAAATTACTAATTGAAAAATTAAAGAATTATAAATCTAAAAGTTCGTCTCATTCTGCATTAAAAACCGTTGCTGACTCCTTACCTAAAGAACGAACGTTAATTTTTTTAATCTCAGATTTCCATATGCCTCTAAAAGATATAGAAGATACTCTGGCAACCTTAGTAAAACATCAAGTTGTCCCTATTATTTTATGGAATAAAAGTGAATTTGATAATCTCCCGAAGTTTGGTTTAATGAATATCGAAGATGCAGAAACTGGAAAAGAATCAACTATTTTTCTTAGAGAGAAGGTGACCAAAAAAATTAAGACTGACTTTAAAAAGCGAAAAGATGATCTCAGAGAAACTTTCCTTAAATATAACTATCCTCCATTTTTTGTTGAGGATAACTTTAATAGCCTAGAAATGACCAATTATTTTAATGAGTTTTTTTATGCATAAATTTTTCATATTTTTATACATATTTATTTTTACTTCATCGACAACTATGGCTTATGAAGATCCTAGAAAATTTCCTGATATCGACCCAAGCTTTATAGAGCTTGAAATTTCTGACCCAAATCAAAAAGTAGGCTATACCGTTGGAGACTATATAACAAGACAAATAAAACTAAAGGTAAAAGAACCCTTTAAGCTTATAGAGGAATCACTTCCAATAGTGGGTTATGAAAAACGATATAGAGGTCAATTGCTTGGCATAACCCTTAAAGATATTGGTATTTCAAAGACAGTTTCAGAAGATTTTTCTTCCTATGATATCAAACTTAAATATCAAATTTTTACGAACAACGTGGTAGCAAAACCTGCCTCCATTACAGCTGATTACTATAGATTTATTAATCCTAATGATCCAAAAAAAATACAAAAATTTAGAGTGCCCGAATTTACTTTTGCTATTTCACCCATTGCAATTTTTGGCGATGTAAAAATAGAAAATGATATGAGTCCTTACAGAGGTCCTTTTTTTCTGAATCAAATACCCCATGAAAATAAAATTAAATTTTCTTTGTCAGCTTTACTTGTTATCGCTTTAATTTTTACATATATCTACGGGAAATATACATGGTTACCCAACAGAACATTTAGCATTATTTACAGAAAGCATAAAAAACAGAAGCCCTCTGCCAAAAATACTAAAAAAATAATAACAGCGCTTCATGCAGGCTTTGACAATCTAATAGAGCAGAGTCTTTTTGAAGAGACTATTCCCCTTTTAATTAAAAAAAATAGAAGCTTTAAACATATCGAAAAAGAGCTGCACACATTCTTTAAAATTTCTAGGGCGCTTTTTTTTCAAAAACATATCAAGCTAAACCAAAATGAGCTCAATGAGTGGCTTATCAACTTTTCTCTTCATTGTAGAATGTGTGAAAGAAAGTTGATTGTTAATCCAAAAGAAATAAAAGGTATTTCTTTTTAATGAATTTTGTATATCCCATAGTTTTAATCCTCCTACCTCTTGCACTGATACCTTTTTTTATAAATCAAACAAATAAAAATATTTATTCGTGGAGTGAAATGCTCCATATAGACTTAATCTCAAGAGTTATTTCAATTTTTTTTAAAGTCGTCAGCACCATTATCATCTTGTTATTAATACTCAGCTTAAGTGAGCCTTATGCAGATCAAAAGACTATTTTAAAAAAAGGTAAGGGTGCACAGATTGGTCTTGTTCTTGATAGAAGTGCCTCTATGGATGACCCTTTTGCCGGAGGTGATAATAATAAAGCCGTAGGTGAAACGAAATCTGCCGCAGCAAGCAGATTGATCGTCGATTTTTTTAACTCCAGATCTGATGATATGGTAGGGGTTATTACATTCAGTAATTCTGCTATGTTTATACTTCCCCTTACCAATAGCAAAGAGGCTATTAAAGCAGCTGTAAATGCAACTGCTGGCAATGCTTTGTTTCAAACAAATATAGGTGCAGGTCTTTCAAGTAGCGCAGAGCTATTCACATCGATTGAAAATTCAGGTTCTAGAGCAGTTATTTTGCTTTCTGATGGTGCAGGAAGGATTGATGCAAAGACTCAACAAAAAATCAAAGAGTGGTTTGGTAAATATCAGATAGGTCTCTATTGGATTGTGTTAAGGCAGCCTGGAGGTATCAGTATTTTTGAAGAAGATGTCCCACTTCACCAAGATTATCAATTACCACCTCAAATTGAATTATATGAATTTTTTAAAACTTTCAATTCCCCTTTTCAAGCCTACGAAGCTGAAGATCCGAAATCATTAGAACAAGCAATAAAAGATATAAATTTAAAAGAAAGAAAACCTATCGTTTATGAGGAGAAAGTTCCAGGTGAGAAATATGCACCGATACTTTTGACCATATCTATTATTTTAAGCATGATGCTTCTATTCTTAAAATTTATTGAGGTAAAATCATTAAAATGAAAATTAATAAATTCTTTAACGTTAAAAACATAACAATTTTTCTGATAATTTCTGCTATATATTTTTTATATCAATTATTATTTTCTTCCTATGAGCTATTTAAAATTAAAAAATTTAATGAATCTGTTAAAAAAGGCGATGCCCCCGAATACTTTGTTCAAGGTTATGAGTCAAGATTCTCAACAGCCTTCCAAATTTCTAGAAAAGGTCATTTTAAAGAAGCTACAATTCTTTTTAATAACTTAGCTAAAGAAGGCACTGATGATCAAAAGTCTGCGGTTTTCTATAATATCGGCAATATTTATTTCAAGCGTGGACTTTTAGTAAATGGTACAAGCAACAGCGCTACAGTGAGAGATGAAGCTGAATACCTAATGCGTCAAGCAAAAAAGGCATATGAACAGTCTCTATCTTTAAGTAATGCTCATTGGGATGTTAAACACAATTTAGATCGTATCTTAACTATGTTGCCAAAAGATCCAACACCAGGCATTGGTGATTCAGATTCTCCAGGTTTAATTATGGGAAATATTCCGGTAGGACTGCCATAAAATTCCATGAAACATATTTTTAATAAAATATTTGGCGATAAAAATGTTGGTTTTTTATTTTTATCGATCATCTTCCTTTTTTTAGCGCTAATCAATCCTAAGCTGACTATTAAAAGAGATATTCATAACTTTATTTTCGTAGTTGATATTTCACAAAGTATGCTTACAAAAGACATGGTAATGGATGGCGAAAGCGTTTCGCGACTTGATTATTCAAAGCAGCTTCTCCAGGGCATAATGGATCAACTACCATGCAAAACAAATGTAAGCGTTGCTATGTTTGCGGGTGTAAGTGTTGCCGCAACCTATACTCCGATAAATATCTGTAGTAACTTTAGTGCCATAAGCTCGACTATCCAACATCTTGACTGGAGATCTGTGTGGTCGGGAAATAGTCGTATAAGAGAGGGTTTTACGAGCCTAGCAAGACTAATCAGAAGTTTTCCTCAATCTGCTCGCGTAGTCTTTTTAACAGATGGTGAGGAAGCACCAAAGCTTCACGCCTTTAATACTCGAGACTTAAGTCAATTCCAAGGGGAAACTGATTGGCTAATTGTTGGTATTGGATCCGAAGAAGGTGCGGCAATTCCAAAGTATGATAGTGAAAATCAATTAATCGGATTTTGGTCGAATGAGAGTTTTGCTCTTCAACCAGGTATTGCACAGATCTCAGAATCTAATATTGGATCAAGAAGCGACATCATAGCATTCAGTGAAAGTGACAGATACATCTCTAAATTAAACGAAAAGTATTTAATTGAAGTGACATCTATGATTAAAGGACAATATATTCGTGGTGAAAGTGTGAACAACGTCGTTTCTCAAATGAATAAAATTCCGGCATCCTGGCGTGATGACTCAGAATTTCCCTTAAGGAACTTATTTATCACACTAAGCTTAATTCTCTTTCTTTTAAGATTTAATAAAATCATCACATCATTATCTTTTTTTAAAGGAAATAAAAAAAACATTGGATAAATTAAAAAGTCAATTAGATGTAATAAAAATCACAGGGGATGACGCTGAAACATTTATTCAAGGTCAAATTACAAATGATATTAAAATTATTTCAGATGCTAAGAAATCTATTTATTCAGGATATTGCTCACCAAAAGGAAGATTACTCGCTATATTTTTTATCACAAAAATTAAAAAAAATTATTTTCTCTTCTGCCCACCTTGCATCAGTAAGTCAATAAGCCAAAGGCTTATGATGTTCGTTCTCAGATCTGATGTTGAAATTACATGTTCACCAAAAAATATTGATTATTATTTAATTCATAAAAAAAATATTAAAAAATTTAATAGCGATCACATGTTTTTACCAAAAAAAAATATGGAAACAACTTTAAATTCTAATGAATCAGTTTCTATTACTATGATTGATAGCTTTGAACCTTATTTTTTTATCCTTGGAGACAAAAAAGGAACTTTAGATTTTATTGCGGATACGAATCAAGGTGACTTTTATAGTTGGAACGAAATACAAATAGAAAATAATATACCTAATATTTTTAATGAAACACAAGATATATTCATTCCGCAGTCATTAAATCTTGATTTAATAAATGCTATTAATTTTAAAAAAGGTTGTTATACAGGCCAAGAAGTTGTTGCTAGAACACACTACCTAGGGAAGCCTAAAAGAAGATTATACTCAGGCTGTGTTGGGTTACTTGAATTACCTAAAATAGGATCAGATATTTTAGTTGGTGATGAAAAAGTAGGTTGTCTTGTTAATTTTTATAAGAAAAAAAATAATGTCTTCAAAATACTTATTGAACTAAGAATAGAAAAGGCAGAATCACATCTGACCCTTGATGGGAAAGAAATAGTCTCTATTGAGATGAAAAATTAACCTATTTGTTTAATATCTGAAAAAAGAACTCGTCTTCCTTGACCATACCCAATTCATGCCTTGCTCTCTCCTCAATTGCATCAGAACCATTTGTTAAGTCTGACACTTCAGCTTTTAAAGCAAAATTTTCTTTTGAGAGCTCTGAGTTTATTTTATATTGTTGATTAAATTCCTGTTTCAGTTTAAAAACGTCATACCAGCTACCTTTTCCAAACCAAAGCGGGTATTGAATTAGAATTAATAAAGAAAAAAGTATGATTGATAAGATTTTCACTTTATATTCTGATATTCGAAAATGCCTCTAACCCTGCGAAACTCACCTTATGGCCAATCATTTCCTCGATTCTTAGTAATTGATTATATTTTGCAGTTCTTTCTGACCTTGACATTGATCCGGTTTTAATTTGCATTGCATTTTTTCCTACAGAAATATCAGCAATTGTCGTATCCTCAGTTTCTCCTGATCGGTGAGAAATGACTGAACTATAATTTGCTTTTTTAGCTAAATTAATTGCCTCAAAGGTCTCTGAAAGTGTTCCTATTTGATTTACTTTAATCAAAATAGAGTTAGCAACATTATTTTCGATTCCCTGCTTTAATATCTCAGGGTTAGTAACAAATAGATCGTCTCCTACCAATTGAATATCGTTACCTAAGCGATTTGTTAAAGTTTTCCAACCCTCCCAATCATCCTCATCCATACCATCTTCAATGCTAATTATTGGATACTTATCACATAATGACGCAAGATAATCTGTCATTTGCTTTGAATCCAAAACGAGATTCTCTGACTGGAGGATATATTTGCCATCCTTAAAATATTCCGAACTGGCGCAATCGAGCCCTAAGTAAATATCTTTCCCAGGTTCATAACCTGCTTTTTCAATTGATTCCAAAATAAGCTTAATTGCTATTTCATTCGATTCTAGATTGGGTGCAAATCCACCTTCATCACCAACTGTTGTAGACAACTTTTTTTCATTCAAAGTTTTTCGAAGTACTTGAAAGACCTCACTACCGCACCTCAATGCTTCACTTAGAGAAGGTCTTCCAGCTGGAATAATCATGAATTCTTGTATATCTAGATTATTGTCTGCATGTGCTCCGCCATTGATAATATTCATCATTGGGGTGGGTAAAGACATTTTTTCATCTAAGTTGAGGTACTGAAATAATTCAACTTTCTTAAATTTTGCTGCAGCTCTAGCTGTAGCCATTGAAACAGCCAACATAGCGTTTGCTCCTAAGTTTTCTTTATTCTCTGTACCATCGATGTCAATCATAAGCCGATCTATCTTTTCCTGCTCAAGCGCGTCTATACCGCTTATCTTAGAGGATAGTACTGTATTTATATTACTGACAGCCTTTTTTACACCTTTACCTAGAAAATTATTTGGATCATTATCGCGCAGTTCAATAGCTTCTTTACTTCCAGTAGAAGCACCAGATGGTACCGAAGCTCGTCCTATAATATCCCCCTCTAAAAAAACATCAGCCTCGACTGTTGGATTTCCTCTTGAATCAATAATCATCCTAGAGTGAATTTTTTTTATTTTTGACATTTTATTTAAATATATCCTTTAACTTTACTAAATTATCTATCTCTTTCAGAACTTCAAGTAATTCACTCATTTGGTTCAATGGGACTGCGTTAGGGCCATCTGATAAAGCTTCATTTGGATTTGGGTGGGTTTCCATAAAAATTCCTGAGACTCCTGAAGCTACAGCTGCTCTTGCAAGTAAAGGGACATGCTCACTTTGGCCTCCACTCCTATCACCCTTTCCTCCTGGTTGTTGAACTGAGTGTGTTGCATCGAAAACTACAGGGCAATTTGTTTCACGCATAATAGACAAGCTTCTCATATCTGATACTAGAGTGTTATACCCAAAAGAAACGCCTCTTTCACAGACCATAATATTATCTTTATTTCCGTTGGCATCTTTTGCTTTTTTTACCACTTGCATCATATCGTTTGGTGCCAAAAATTGTCCCTTTTTTATATTTACTGGCTTACCTGACTTTGCAACAGATACAATAAAATCAGTTTGCCTGCACAAAAAAGCTGGCGTTTGGAGGACGTCCACAATTTCTGAAACAGGTTTAACTTGTTCGGTAGTATGAATATCAGTTAGGACTGGGACCTCAAATTCTTTTTTGACTTTTTCAAGAATCCTTAACCCCTCCTCCATACCAAAACCTCTGAATGTATTATTTGAGCTTCTGTTTGCCTTGTCAAAGGATGATTTAAATATGAAGGGTATATTTAAATCGATACATATTTTTTTAAGTTTTTCAGCAATATTAAGTGTCATATCTTCTGACTCAATGACACATGGGCCTGCAATCAAAAATAAAGGCTTATCAATACCAACTTCAAAATTGGTGAGCTTCACGTTATTTTCCTTTTTTAAATTGAAGAGCTGCCTTTAGAAATGATAAGAACAGCGGATGTGCTTCTTTTGGGTTTGAAGTAAACTCAGGATGAAATTGACATCCTAAAAACCATGGGTGAGTTTTTTTTGGTAACTCTATAATTTCACACAACTTCTCCCTCGTGGTTCTTGATGAGATTGTCAAACCTGAGTTAGTTAAAACTTTTACATAGTTATTATTCACCTCATATCTATGTCGGTGTCTTTCATTGACAAAATTACCATATATTGCAGAGGCTAGCGTATTTTTTTTAATTTTAGATTTTTGAGCTCCTAGCCTCATTGTCCCTCCAAGATCAGATGCCTCACTCCTTTTTTGAATTTTTCCATCTTTGTTTTTCCATTCACTTATCAATGCAACTACAGGATATGGAGTTTTAGCATTAAATTCTGTGCTGTTTGCGTTTTTTAAACCGACAACATTTCTAGCAAATTCAGTTATAGCTAGCTGCATTCCGAGACAAATACCTAAAAATGGAACCTTATTCTCTCTTGCAAATTCAATTGCCTTTATTTTTCCCTCTGTTCCCCTTTTACCAAAGCCTCCGGGAATTAATATTGCGTCCATTTTTTTTAAGGAAGTGATGCCTTTCTTTTGAATTTCTTCAGAATCAAAAAAATGAATATTAATTTTGGCGTTATTATGGATGCCAGCATGAACTAAAGCTTCCGTAAGGGACTTATATGATTCCGTTAAATCAATATATTTTCCAACAAAAGCTAAGTTAATCAACTGACTAGATTGATCGAGAAGTTTAGTTATCTTTTCCCATTGTTTTAAGTTTGCTTTTTTTGGTTTTATATTTAATGTTTCACAAACAATTTGGTCAATTAGTTGTTTATGAAGCATTACTGGAATTCGATAGATAGAATCAGAATCCATAACAGAGATAACGGCTTTTTTTGGAACATTTGTAAAGAGTGCTATCTTATTTTTTTCTTCAAGAGGTAATTTCTTTTCCGATCGACATAACAAAATATCTGGCTGAATACCAATCTCTCTTAATTCTTTCACTGAATGTTGAGTAGGTTTTGTTTTTAGCTCTCCTGCTGAAGAAAGCCATGGCAGAAGAGTTAAATGGATGTAACATGTATTTTGTTTTCCTTCTTCAAATCCCATTTGTCTTATAGCCTCAAGAAAGGGTAGTGATTCAATATCACCAACCGTTCCACCGACCTCTACAATAACGATATCCGCACCCTTACCGCCATCATGAATATTCGCCTTTATTTGGTCGGTAATATGAGGTATCACCTGGACAGTTTTACCTAAATATTCACCTCTACGTTCTTTTTTGATTACAGCGTCATATACCTGACCTGTAGTAAAATTATTTTTTTTGGTCATTTTTGAAGACACAAATCTCTCATAATGACCTAGATCAAGATCAGTCTCTGCTCCATCTTCAGTTACAAAAACCTCTCCGTGTTGGAATGGACTCATTGTCCCTGGATCAACATTGATATAAGGATCTAATTTAATGATAGTGACTTTTAATTTACGGGATTCAAGAATTGCACCGAGACTTGCAGCGGAGATACCCTTTCCAAGTGATGAAACGACGCCGCCTGTAATGAAAACATATTTCGTCATTTAAATTGAGTATAAAGTAGTTACCGACGGATAATCATTTTACTTTAAAGAACTCATCCTAACAATGAAATCATTAATCTTTTGTATTTCGACTATACGAATTAAATCGATTTAAAACTTCATTCATTTCTTCAGGTTTAAGCAACCTTGGGTCTCCAATTTTTTTCGCTTCTACATAAAGCCTACTAAGATGCTCTACTTCCTCTGCGATATTAAATGCTTCATTTAAATCCTTACCCATTGTCACTAAACCATGGTTAGATAATAAGCATGCTTTTCTATCCTTAATAGCCTTTAAAATATTTATTGATAATTCTTTTGTTCCAAACATTGCGTAGGGTGCGCAACGAATTGAATCACCTCCTGCTATGGCAATCATATAATGAAATGCTGGGATATCTTTCCCCAAAACACTCAAGGTACTTGCAAATATAGAATGAGCATGCACTACTGCATTGGCATCAGGGTAATTTTCAAAAATTGCTTGATGAAATTGCCACTCACTTGATGGCTGAAGTTTTCTTTCAGGTTGAGATTCATTATCGGAAAAATTCATTCTTACCATCATGTCAGGAGTTAGTTTTTCAGTATCAACACCGGTTGGTGTGATTAAAAAACCATCTCGATCTCTACAGCTACAATTTCCAGTTGCACCATGGTTTAATCCTAACTTGAGGAGTTTTTTTGTGACATCAAGCAGATCTTCTCTGAGATTTATCATGGGTTTATAATATCTTTAATTTCACCTGTATCGAAAACACCTTTTTCACAAATTATTTTTGTCACATATTCCTTTGGAGTGATGTCAAAAGCTGGATTGTAAGCTGGTGAATTCCCTAAATTAATTTCAATTACATTTCCAGATTTATCCCTACCCTTCATAGTCATTATCTCACTTTCATCTCGGCATTCAATTTCAAAATTATGACTGTCTACACTAAAATTTCTATCTATGGTATTCAAGGGTGCAGCCACATAAAATGGAATGTTATTTTCCTTAGCAACAACCGCTTTTAAATAAGTACCAATTTTATTACATACTTGACCGTCTAAGCCTATTCTATCAGCACCAACAATTACAAAATCTACCAGGCCCTCTTGCATCAACAAACCACCTGCATTATCTGTTATGACTGTATGTTTTATTTTTTGATGGCTTAACTCCCAAGCTGTAAGGCTTAATCCTTGGTTTCTCGGTCGAGTTTCATCAACCCAAACATGCACATCAAAGCCCTCATTTGCAAGTTTAAAAATTGGGCTCAAGGCAGTCCCATGATCAACGGTTGCAAGCCATCCAGCATTACAATGAGTTAAAAAATTTATTGTTTTCTTATTATTTTCCTTAAATAAATTATATCCATGAAAACCAATTGAAATATTATTTTTAATATCCTCACTTGCTAATTTATTTGCTAGAACCCAACTTAACTCTCTTCTTTGGTTAGGCATCTCTTTTTTTAATGAATCATATATTTGATTAATCGACCAAAATAAATTTACAGCAGTTGGTCTAGAATTCATTAAAAGCTCCTTAGATTCATCAAGTGACTTATCTGAACTATCCAAATTCATTGAGAGTGCAAACCCATAGGCAGCTGAAATACCAATTAATGGTGCTCCACGAACTTGCATTAATTTTATTGCCCTCACAACATCATGTAACGTATTTAAATGGATGATTTTAAATTCATAGGGGATAAGGGTCTGATCAATTATTTTGACGTAAGTATGATCACCAGAAGCCTCTATAGACCTATAATATTTTGAGCCAACTCTCAAATCAATTTCTCCTCAAAATGATACATAAAACAGTCCACAAAATCTGTGGATAAGATTGTGTATAAATTAACTTTAAAAATGCAACCTATGAATTTTAAAGGTTTTTTTAAAATCGCTTAAATATTGAACTAAAAAAAAACCCTTAAAAAACAATAGCTTAACATATGTCATTGAGAACATTAACTTTTTTATGAAAAGTTAAAGTAACTCATTAGGTCATGTGCATAACTTACTTAATTTTGGTAACACCTCGATTGTATTTCTTTTTATTATCTTAGCTAATTCTTCAATATCTAAACCTCTTAAATCGCATAAAACTTGTGATATTTTTTTTAAATGACCAGGTTCATTGGGTACATTATTCTCAACCCATGCTGGCCTCATATCCGGTGAATCTGTCTCAAGGACAATAGTATCTAAAGGCAAATTTTTTGCTAAAGCTCTTATATGTGTTGCTCGCTCATAAGTAATTACACCACCAAATCCTAACTTAAATCCTAAATTTATTAGATATTCTGCTTGTTGAAAGCTTCCATTGAAGGCATGGATTATTCCACCCTTTATTTTTCTTTTTCTTAATTGTTTTATTACAAGGTCAATCATTCCTCTTGAGTGAACAATTACTGGAAGTTCCATTCCTTCTGCAATATCTAACTGTGTTTGAAAAACCTTATTTTGAATATCGAATTCACAATCAGGTAGTGATTTATCTAATCCAATTTCCCCAACGGCAACCGCATCATAATCAGACAATAAATTTGATAAATTTTTAAAATCTTGTTGTCTTACATCTTTTGCATAAAAAGGATGAAACCCCAATGCAAAAAAACAGATGTCAAATTGGTCAGATAGTTTAATTACATCATTCATATTTGATGGGCATATTGAAGGAACAACAACACCCTCAATACTGTTTTCCTTACAACACTTAATTACTGCTTCAATATCTTTTGACAAAGCTGGGTGATCAAGATGACAGTGTGAATCAATCCAAGTCATTTTTATTCTGGTTCTAGTGTAATTTTGATATCAGGTCCAATTCTTCTAATATCTTTGTATAGAAAATTAATTCTTTGTTTCATTTCCTTGATCTTGGTTGATTTGATAAGGTTGTTTGATCCAGATCCAAGGAAAGATGGCGATAAATATATAACTAAATTATTGAAAAGGCCAGATTCTATCATTTCCCCAGATAGAGTTGGTCCTGCCTCAACTAGTAAATTATTAATACCGTACTCATTTAGTTGAGATATTAGATGAGATAAGTCTATTCGGTTATTTTTAAGAGGCATTTTTAATAAACTTACTTTTTTATCTTTTAGATTGCCTAAGTTTTTATTAGGATCGTCACCATAAACTAAAAAAACATTTTCCTGTTGCAATATATCAAGCTCAGGTTTTATAGATACATGACTATCTAAAATAAATCGTTTTGGTTGTTTGTCGTCAGATCTTCTTCTAACATTTAACTTTGGATTATCATTATTTACGGTACCAATTCCAGATAAAATCGCACAAGAGCCAGCGCGGAGTTTTTGTACATCATCTCTTGCTTCCTCAGAAGTAATCCATTTACTCTCTCCAGAACTCAGGCTAGTGTTTCCATCAAGAGAGCTAGCTATTTTTATTTTAATGAAAGGTTTCTTTTCTGTCATACGATGAAAAAAACCTTGATTAAGTAAGATTGCTTCATTTTCAAGAATGCCTAACTCTACTGATACATTTTTGGATAAAAGGAATTCGATACCTTTTCCTGATACCTGTGGATTCGAATCCTTACATGCAACGAAGACTTTTCTGATCCCTGATTTTACAATCAGTTCTGCGCATGGTGGTGTTTTTCCATAATGATTGCATGGTTCCAATGTGACATATAAATCTGCCCCATCTGCCAAACTACCAGCTTTATTGATAGCAATCACTTCTGCATGATCACCTCCAGATTTTATATGAAAACCCTCTCCGACAATTTCGTTATCTTTAACAACGACCGCGCCTACACATGGATTTGGTGCCACAAGACCAAGTCCTTTTTTTGCAAGTTTCAGCGCTTCATGCATATAAAAAAATTTATTTTTTAATTTTTTATCCAAGATCTTTTATTGCTGCGTTAAAATCTTCAGGATCTGAGAAGCTTTTATATACAGATGCAAATCTTATATAAGCAACTTTATCAAGTTTTTTTAGTGCCCGCATAACTTGTTCGCCAATGTCTCTTGAGTTTATTTCTCTTTCTCCAAAAGACATAATTTTTGTAATAATTTCTTCTATAGCTTGATCTATATATTCTATTGGAACCGGTCTTTTATGAAGGGCTCTAGAGAAAGAATGAAGGAGTTTTTCACGAACAAAATCTTCTCTTTTCCCATCTTGTTTAATTACAGCTGGTAAAGAAAGCTCTATATTTTCGTATGTTGTAAATCTTTTTTCACATTTAGAGCAAATCCTTCTTCGTCTAATTGATACGCCGTCTCTTATGACTCTTGAATCAATTACTTGTGTATCATCAGCCTTACAGAAAGGACATTTCATGCTATTTTAATTTCCGTATACAGGAAATGCTTTTGTGAGCTCGCTCACCTTAGATTTTACCTTTGCAATATTATCTATGTTATCAGGATCATCAAGGACATCGGCAATAAAATCTCCCACTAAATGTGCCTCTTTTTCCATAAATCCTCTGGTTGTTATTGCAGGTGATCCTATACGAATACCGGATGTAACAAAGGGACTTTCAGGGTCATTGGGAATAGAATTTTTATTTACAGTAATATGTGCTTGCCCAAGAACGACGTCTGCTTTTTTTCCTGTCAAGTTTTTTGGAATTAGGTCAATTAAAAAAACGTGTGATTCTGTTTTTCCAGAAACAATTCGATAACCTCTATTTTGGAGTGCCTCGACCATTGCTTGGGCATTTTTTACTACTTGCTTCTGGTATTCTTTAAATTCTGGTTTCAGAGCCTCTGCAAAAGCCACAGCTTTTGCGGCAATCACGTGCATCAATGGTCCGCCTTGTAATGCAGGGAAGACATAAGAATTGATAATTTTTTCATACTCTGGCTTTGCGAGAATAAAGCCTCCTCTTGGTCCTCTTAAGGATTTATGTGTTGTTGAAGTAACAAAATCAGCATAAGGCATTGGATTTGGATAGGCTCCGCCTGCAACCAAGCCTGAGTAATGAGCAACATCCACCATGAAAAGAGCACCTACTTTTTTTGCAATATGGCCCATCCTCTCCCAATCAAACTTTAGAGAATATGCTGATGCCCCACCAATTATTAATTTAGGTTTTGATTTTATTGCAAGATTTTCCATTTCATCATAATCAATAACCTCCTCCTCATTTAAACCATAAGGCACTACATTGAATAATTTCCCAGAGAGGTTCGCTGGCGAGCCATGAGTGAGATGACCTCCATGACCAAGATTCATCCCCATTATGGTATCCCCTGGTTTTAACATTGAAAAATAAACTGCCTGATTGGCTTGGCTTCCTGAATGTGGTTGAACATTCGCATACTCAGCACCATAAAGTTCTTTTAATCTATCAATAGCAAGCCTTTCTACTTCATCAATAAATTCACAGCCACCATAAAACCTTTTTCCAATGTAGCCCTCAGCATATTTATTGGTCAGTTGGGAGCCTTGCGCTTCCATCACAGCGGGTAATGTATAGTTTTCAGATGCAATGAGCTCAATATGCTCTTCTTGTCTTTTATTTTCATTAATGACTTGCTGCCAAATTTCTGGATCTAGCTCAGCTAAACTTTCAGCTCTTTTAAACATAAATTACTCATCTTATAGTTTATTAATTAATATGTATTTTATCATGACACTCAACAATATAAATCTGTAAATACCTCACTACAATTAACTATATATATAGAGCACATAAGCTATAATTCATTCAATTAATATTTAAAATGGAAAACTCATGCTCTGGACAGACACACTTGAAATAGCCGAAAAACTCTTTGATACTTATCCTGAAATAGATCCTAAAACAATCAGATTTACAGACTTAAGGCAATGGGTTTTAAATCTTGATGGCTTTGATGATGCTCCAAATAAGTGTGGCGAAAGAATTCTTGAGGCAATTCAACTTGCGTGGATGGATGAATATGAGTGATGAATTACCAAACAAGGATATCTTTAAAGCATATGATATTCGTGGAGTTGTTGATCTTGATTTAACAGGGCCTGTTGTAAAAAAAATTGGTAAAGCCATTGGTTCCATGGCGCTTTCCAAAGACCAAAAAATTATATGCGTTGGATATGACGGCAGATTATCAAGTCCATCATTGGCCAAGGAATTAATTAAGGGAATGACATCAACGGGAATTAATGTAATCAATATAGGTTTATGCACAACTCCTATGCTTTATTTCAGCAATTTTCATTTATCTACAAAAACAGGGGTTATGATTACAGGAAGTCATAACCCTCCTGAATATAATGGATTTAAAATGGTTATAGATGAAAAAACACTTTCATCTGTTGAAATTCAAAATCTTTATAAAATTATTTTAGACTCGGACTATAAAGAAGGGAGCGGGCAAGTAAAATCCAAAAATATTAAAAAGGACTATCTTAGGAAGATAATAGATACGATAAAACTGAAAAGGCCCATGAAAGTAGCAATCGATTGTGGAAATGGTGCTGGGGGTGTATGTGCTGAAAAGTTATTTAAGAGCCTAGGTGTTGATGTGGAGGCAATATTTTGTGACGTTGATGGTAATTTCCCTAACCATCATCCTGATCCAAGTAACCCCAAAAATTTTTTAGATTTAAAAGATATACTCTCAAAAGGGGATGCTGAATTAGGTCTTGCTTTTGATGGTGATGCTGATCGACTGGGTGTTATGACAAAGGATGGAGAGATAATTTTTCCTGACAGGCAGTTACTTCTTTTTTCTGAAGCTGTCTTAAAAGAATTCCCTGGCTCATCAATTATTTTTGATGTCAAATCAACAAGGCATTTATTTTCTTGGATACGCCAAAGGGGTGGCATCCCTGTCATTAGTAAAACTGGACATTCATTCATTAAACAAAAAATGAAAGAAATTAATGCTGTATTGGCTGGAGAAATGAGTGGGCATACATTTTTTAATGATAAATGGTATGGCTTTGATGACGGGATCTATGCTGGAGCGCGTTTATTAGAGATATTAAGTCAATTTGATGATCCATCAACAGCTTTAAAAAATCTTCCAAAAAGTCATAGCACACCTGAATTAAACATCAAACTTAATGAGGGTGAACAACATACCTTAATTAACAAGCTTCAGGAAACAGAAGAATTTCATGACGCGATAGATGTAATCAAAATTGATGGGTTGAGAGTAGAGTATCAAGATGGATTTGGCTTAATGAGGGCATCAAATACAACTCCTGTGATAGTTCTTAGATTTGAAGCTGAAACCGAAGAGAGGTTGACATTCATCCAAAATGAATTTAAATCAAAACTTGCAAAACATATACCTTCAGAAAAAATTCCTTTTTAAAACAGCAGCTTACTTTAGATCAATTTTACTGCATCCTACATTTAAAAATAACCCATTTACAGTAGAGGGCTTTACTTCCTCCCATTCAAATGGCCTACCTTTCGAAAAAACAATGTTACCCTTTGCCATAGATTTTTCATAAAGTGAATAAGCCAAAATTCTCATTTTTTTAGACTGGCAATTAATTTCGACGAGGCTTTTAACTGACTGGTAATTAATTTTTTTTACTACTTGAATATTGCTATAGTCTGTCAATGTCCATATTCTTAACTTTTCAAATCCCCCTCTGATATTTTCTAGATCAATAAAATAAGCGGTATCCATTGCTTGATTTTGATTAAGCTTTATCCAACCAGCAGATGCTGAGGAGCAAAAGAAAAAAAGTAGGAAATAAATAAAAGTTTTCATTAAATCTTATTTTATATCAAATAAAAAAAAGCCCGATATAAAATCGGGCTTTTCGATAAACAAATAATTAATTACTTGTTCATTACGTACATGGTTACTTCAAAACCAAAACGCATTTCTGTAGCAGCTGGTTTAGTCCACATAATATTTCTCCTTAAAGAAAAGTTAAAATTAAGACTTAGTTAAACGTAAAAGCATATAAATTACTATTTACGTGAAACTAACAGTAACTTCTATATTAAATGCAATATTTAATTTAAAAAAAATTATTTATTGCAAACATACATTGTTACTTCAAAACCAAAACGCATTTCAGTCGCTTGAGGTTGTGTCCACATAGTATTTCTCCTTTTTTATGTTAATAAAAATATTAAACATAAAGCAGATCATTGGAGATGCAAGAATCACTTCTCACAAGGTCCAACTTGAGATTTACACAACTTATACTATAGATTTCATTTATTTTTTATATGATGATAGACATGAAGATTATCTAGGTAAAATCATTAGATAAATCCTTCTAATAATTATGTCATTTACACACGTTAATAAAAAAACGCATGATTTTTATATCATGCGTTTTTAAATCAGATTAAAACGGATGTTTGTTGTTATTCGTTCTGATCGAAATTTACTACTGATTCATCATCATTGGTTGGGTTAAAGCCACCGTTACCACCAATTAATAAAGCATCAGTTGGATGGAAGGCTTTTGCCTCTGTATCTGCTGGCTCATCATCTAATCCAAAATCTACTTCAGAACCATCACTCTCGAAACCTTTACCACCTTGACTATTGGCATTAACGTCATCGGTTGGATGGAACTCTTTTACTGGTTCTTTTGATGCGCATCCAGCAACTAGCGCCGCGACTGCAAGAAGAGCTAATAACTTTTTCATCTTATCCTCCATTATTTAATTACAATTAAACAAATAAAATTTCAAATTTTAACTACAAACTTTTTCTATAAAAACAATTTCAAAACGGCTAAATTCGTTTTTAATATACTTACTTTGACAATTTTATAGCCAGCTGTCAATAAGCAAAATATTTAAAGCTTTTATATAAGTTTTAAATTTATTTTTTTTGGACTGAATTTTTCTAAATAAAATGGCGCAAAATTATAACCAACCTTATTTGAGTTTTCTATTAGATCAAAAGCCTTTGTTTCTTGCTGAGGGACAATATATCCATAAAAATATAGTAAGCCCAATCCAAACAAAGCTCTTGGATACTTTCTTTCTACTGCTTTTTTTAGCCATACGTAAGCTTTAGGTTTGCTGATGTATAGGTCGTTAACATAAAGCAGCCATAATATAAATTGAGACTTTGAATCGCCTTGCTTCCCTTGTGTTTTTAACTCTTTTAATTCTGATGGTGTGTAGGCCCGAACAAGTTCTCTCAACCCGTCATTTGTATCAATCAAAGCATTTAAAAAAATATCTTCCTGGTAATTTAAATTCTGCTTTATCCAGTCACTACTCTTGAGATAACCTTGTGCAGCTGAAATTGTGAGCCAATTCAGTGCATCTGTTTCATTGCTTGCTTCTATCAATTCCATTGCATAGCGATATTGTGATTTAGGTAGCCCTTCCCGTGCATCCTTAATATAGTCACAAACAAGCACTGGAAATGAAAAAAATAAAAATAATAGAATCAATAACTTAGATAATCTTAACAAGATTTTATTCCCTTGTAATCATATTGGTTTTAAAAAAATTTTATGTTAATCTGTTTATATGTAATATTAATGTAATATAAATGTTGTCAACAATTATAGTTTATGCACTAAAAAATTAACTGTGCACTAAAATGAATAAATATAAAAATATTATTAAATTTATGAAAAACTTAATCAAATATATCTTTACTGTTTTAATTTTCGTAACTTCTTTTAATGTAAAAGCAGACGCTAACCCTGACTTATGGCCAAATATTAAAGAGAGAATGTTCCAAGACAGTGAGATAATTGAGGCTGAGTTTATTCAAATTGATGGCCCCAAAAGAGCTGCAAGTGGCGCTCAAGTTCCTGTAAATATTAAACTAACAAAAACTGAGGGAATAAATTTAAAAAAAATCCACCTCATTATTGATGCAAATCCAACTCAGCACGCAGCAACTTACCATCTGACTAACAAGACACAAAATCTTGATTTATTTACACGTATAAGGATGGAAACAGATTCTTTCGTTCGTATTGTTGCTCAAGATACTGATGGAAATCTTTATATGAGTAAAGTGGCAATAAGGGCGTCAGGAGGGTGCAGTGGTTATATGGACGTCCACGATCCAGCATTAACGAAGGATTTAGGGAAAGTGTTAGTAAAAACAAAAGAAAATTTTATTACTACACGTATTAAACATCCAAATTTTACTGGACTTCAAAAAGACCAAGAATCTGGAGGCTATATTCCTGAATGGATTGTTAAACAAATTCGATACGATTTCAATGGTGAAAGAATACTTGCGGTAGAAAATGATATAAGTATTAGTCAAGATCCATACCTAAAATTTAAGTTTGTAGCTGAAGATCAAGGGACAATCACCGTATCTGCTACTGATACAAAAGGCCAGATATTCCTTAAAAGTAAAAAAATCTAAGTTTTACTGAACTTCTTTAATACAAATACCCTGAAAATCATAATAAAGTATGGGATCAACCCAATAAATATAAATGCAAAAAATATTTGAATGACTTTGATAACGTACTCTTTATAATTTTTAATAATTGTATGTAATTCAATAAGCTTCAATTGATTTGCATTTAAAGAAGTTAAATCGCTACTGACCAATACATCTAAGTCACATTCATTTGAATTGTCAATACACATTTTCATTTCTGAATTAAAGCGCTCTGATGCGATCTGGTTTAAGAAAAATTCATTCGTAAATAAGAATACACACAAGAAAAAACCAATTATGGCAAATAACCAAAAAAACTGTTTATTTAATTTTTTGTTCATATTTTTTTAAACTTATTTATACAAAAATAAACTTCAAACCTGCAATAATTATAACAACCCCTAATGTCTTTCTAACCGACGCATGGTTAAGTCTATTAATTCCTAAATAGGTTCCAATCAAAGTGCCTATAATAACCACTCCGATATAGATAAAGATTTCTTCTGGCAGCGAATGAACTGATGAAACATTACCTAATAAACCCGAAATTGAATTAAATAAAATAAATATAGCAGCTGTTCCAGAGGCTCCTTTTACACTAGTCCATCCGAGAAAAATAATTAATGGAGATAAAAAAATTCCACCCCCAGTTCCCGTGAGTCCAGAAATTAATCCAATTAGTATGCCTACAAGAAAAGCTAGAGTAATATTAATTTCATTATTTGCCTTTAATTTAATTTTTTTAAAAAGTTGAAAAAGAAGCTGTAAACCAGCAATGATTAGAATAACTCCTACTAAAGACTTATAAAACTCTGGAGGTAAGGTTATGTAGCCTCCAACAAATGCAGCTGGAATAGAGCCAGAGACGGTAGGTATGAGTACCTTTAAATTAAATAATTTATGTCTTGTAAAGCGGTAGCTTGCAATTGATGACACCACAATATTAAGGATTAGACCTATTGGCTTTATAATGCTTACTGAAGTTCCAGTAAGGGCTAAAATTGCGATATAAGCTGATGCTCCTCCGTGCCCAACTGATGAGTATAAAATTGATCCAATAAACAACAATAAAGCTGTTAAATAATGTGAATGTGACAGCAAAAAATCTATTCTAAAATCTCCATCTAACAAGAGTTATTATCAGTATATTTTATTGGTCGGAGCGGTGAGATTCGAACTCACGACCCCTTGCACCCCATGCAAGTACGCTACCAGGCTGCGCTACGCCCCGAATGAAAAGTGATGAATTACTTTAAAATCTTTAGGATATCACTCAACTGACCTTTAAAATTCTTCAAATCATCAGGTGTATTTGGTATTGAGTCAGTTGCTAAAGGTAATTCAGATTGTGATTTTTGAATTTTTTCCTCTGAAATAACTTCTTTAATAAATTGACGATTTGACAGCTTAGCTTTTGCACCTTGAATTGTGAAACCTTCAAAGTAAAGTAATTCACGTATTTTTCTGATTAGAAGTATCTCATCTTTTTGATAATATCTCCTATTACCTCTTCTTTTACTTGGTTCTAATTGAGGAAATTCTTGCTCCCAATATCTTAGGACATGTGGTTTTAGATCGCAAAGATTACTTACCTCTCCTATCGCAAAATAACGTTTTTGGGGAAGCGAGGGTAAATTTTTTTTATGCTTGCTTTCCAGAATTGCTCTCTTCTACATTTGATTTAAGCTTTTGACTGGAATGGAAAGTAACAACTCGTCTGGCCTTAATTGGAATCTCTTCTCCTGTTTTTGGATTCCTACCAGGTCTTTCTGATTTAGACCTAAGTTCGAAATTGCCAAAACCAGATAACTTAACACTTTCACCTTTTTCGAGCGAGGATCTTATTTCATCAAAAAAAGCCTCTACCATTTCTTTTGCCTCAGTTTTATTCAAACCGACTTTTTCGAAAATTATTTCAGCAAGCTCTGCTTTAGTTAATGTCATGGGCATCAAATTTTTTAAAGTTTATTTAAAACTATCGGAGGTTAGCTTTGAACTGTTTTTGAAGAACTTTTAAAGCATTCTTAACAGAATTATTCACTTGCTCCTCTTCAAGCGTTTTGTAAGTATCTTGCATAAGTATAAGAAATGCAATACTTTTTTTATCTTTTTTAATATTTTCACCCTCATACACATCAAAAGCTTTAATCTCTGTTATGAAATCTATTTTTTCTCTTTTTATTGCAAAGATCATATCGCCAACTGATATATCTTTATCAACAACAACAGAAATATCTTTTCTAATAGGTAAAAGTTTTGAGGGCAAATCAAATCCTTCAGTCACTTTCTTTCTCAATGATTCAAGGTCAATTTCAAAAAGAAATACATTTTCTTTGACATCAAAATGCTGCTTCCATTTCGGATGTAATTGTCCTGCAAACCCAATTAGTTTTTCATTTTTAAATATATTTGATGATAAACCGGGATGAAGTGCTCCAGGTACTTTTTCTTTTTTAAAGTCTAATTCATTGCCTGATAAAACTTCAAGATCTCCTTTAAGATCATAAAAATCAATTTTTTTACCTTTTATACCCCATTGTTCAGGGTATGCACTCCCATATAAAATACCTGATAGGAGTTTTCTTTCTTTATAACAATCGCCAGATTTTTCATAAATTGAAGCTATTTCAAAGAGCTTAATTTGAGTTTGACCTCTATTAATATTGAAATTTAGTGCTTCCATATGACTGCCCCATAACTTAGATCTCATAACACTCATTTGTGAGGCAATAGGATTAGTAAGTTTTATTAAATTATTATTTTCGTGGAACTCTTTTTCAACACTGTCTTCAATGAAGCTATAGCTCACTATTTCGTTATATCCCAAACCTGCCATGGTTGTTTTAATGCTATAAACAGATCTTTTAACAGAATCTAAACCAAGCATTTTGATATCTGTGTTTGGAGAGATTGCCTGAATTTTATCAAAACCGTAAATACGAATAACCTCTTCAACCAGATCCTCCTCTATATCAATATCAAACCTATAACTTGGGGGTGTAGCGATAAAGCCACCCTCTAATTCGTCGATAATAAATTCAAGGGATTCTAAGGTTTGTTTGATCTCTTTTTTATCGATGCTCAGGCCTAAAATTTGATTAACTTTTTTTGTGTGAAGTTTGATTGAATTTCTTTTAGGAAGATTGGTTTTTTTTATTACAACATTTGAAGCATGGCCGCCAAAAAGGTCGGTAAGAAGTGTTGATGTTTGATCAAGAGAGTTCTGTGTTTGCTCAAAATCAACACCTCTCTCAAAACGATGAGATGCATCAGTATTTAAGCTATGTTTTCTTGCAATACCTGCAAGACATATTGGGCTAAAAAAGGCAGATTCCAATAGAATATTTTTTGTATCAGCTGTGACACTTGTTTGAAGGCCTCCCATTATCCCTGCAAGCGCTAATATCTTTTTCTCGTCAGCAATTACCAACTCACCTCCATGAAAAGTAATTTCTTGATGATTTAGCAATAAAAGCTTTTCCCCCTTAACTGCGTTCCTAACATTTATAGACCCAACTACTTTATCCGAATCAAATGCATGCATTGGTTGTCCGTACTTCAACATCATGTAATTTAATACATCGACTGAAGGATTATTGGTATCTATCCCACCCCTTGATAATCTTTCTTTTAACCATAGAGGTGTATCTTTTTTATTATCTACTCCGCTTATTTTACGAAGGCAATATAATGGACATGAATCCTCATTTTTTACATTAACTTTAACATCTAAAATATTGTTTTCATTGATTTTAACAATTTCATCTTTTTTATAAGTTAAATTTGTCATTGCGGATATTTCTTTTGCAATACCTCTCATACTTAAACAATCTGGACGATTTGGAGTGATCGATAAATGGTAGATTTGATCATCAAGAGAAAGGCACTTCTTTAAAGTTTCGCCAACTTTACTGCCTGAATCTAACTCTAATATTCCATCAGATTCATCTGATATATTTAGCTCTTTTCCGGAACATAACATACCATTCGATTCAACCCCTCTGAGTTTAGCTTTTTTTATTTCAAATTTATCAAGCTTAGTCCCAACCTTTGCACAAGGTATTTTAATTCCTACTTTTACATTTGGGGCTCCACAAACAATTTGCAAAGGTTCCTTTTCACCCACATCAACCTTGCATACATTTAGACGATCAGCATCAGGATGTTTTTGAAAATCTAAAATTTCTGCGACAACCACAAGATCTGAGATTTTTGATAAATCTTCTACTTCATCTACTTCAAGACCACGTTGAGTTAACAAATTGCTCAAATCTATATTATCTAGATTTCCATCAACAAATTCATTTAGCCATTTTTTTGAAAATTGCATTCCTAAACCTTAAATTGATTCAAAAAACGAAGATCATGATTAAAAAAAGGTCTGAGGTCCTTGATCCCGTACTTAAGCATTGCTAGTCTCTCAACACCTAACCCAAACGCAAAGCCTTGAAATTTATCTTTATCAATATTGGCTTGAGTTAGAACGTTTGGATGAACCATCCCACACCCTCCAATTTCAAGCCACCCATTATTCCATTTCATATCTATTTCTGCAGACGGTTCCGTGAATGGAAAGAAAGAGGGTCTAAACCTAATTTCTAACTCCTCATTTTCAAAAAATTTTTGTAGAAAGCTTTGTGTTACCCATTTTAAATTTGCAAAACTTACTTTCTCATCAATCCACAAACCTTCTATTTGATGAAACATCGGCGAATGCGTTGCATCTGAATCAACCCTATAAACTCTTCCTGGAGATATAATTTTTAATGGAGGTAAATTATTTTCCATATAGCGAATTTGAACAGAAGAGGTGTGTGTTCTCAAAACATACCCTTTATTCAAATAAAAAGTATCATGCATTGCTCTTGCGGGGTGTGACTCGGGTATATTTAATGCCGTGAAGTTATGATAATCATCTTCGATTTCAGGCCCATCAGCAAGTGAAAACCCTATAGAATTAAAAATCAATTCAATTTGTCTTATCGTAATTGATATTGGGTGAAGTGTGCCTTTATTTTGTTTTTTTCCATCTAAGGTGACATCAATATTTTCATTTTTAAGTTGATTATTCATTAAATCAACTTGAATCTCAGATTTTCTATCTTCTAATTCTTTTTCGATTGACTTTTTAATATCATTTATCATTGCACCTACAAAAGGTTTTTTATCTTTTGGGAGTTGAGATAGGCCCCTCATTGCCTCATTTAAAGGTCCTTGCTTCCCTAAATATTTTGACTTTACATGATCTAACCCAGAGAGCTCTGAAACCTTCGAAAAGTCAACTTTTGCTTGTTGAATTAATTTTTTTAATTCTTCCATAATTTTTTAAATAAAAAAGGAGGCTAAAAGCCCCCCTTTTTTAATTATTTAATATATTAAGCGGCTCCGAGGCTTGATTTTGCAATTTCTACAAATTTTGCAAAAGCAGGTTTATCAAATACAGCCATATCTGCTAATACTTTTCTATCAACCTCAACGGAAGCTTTCTTTAGACCATTCATAAATCTGCTATAGGTTAAACCACATTCCCTAGCTCCAGCATTAATTCTCGCAATCCATAACACTCTGAAAACTCTCTTTTTCTGCCTTCTATCTCTATAGGCATATTGACCAGCTTTCATAACAGCTTGTTTAGCTACTCGGTATACATTTTTCCTTCTTCCACGAAAACCTTTGGCAGCATCAAAAACTTTTTTGTGTCTTGCTTTGGCAGTTACGCCTCTTTTTACTCTTGGCATAGCTTACTCCTTAGCGTGTGGGCATCATCGAACGAACTCTTTTTGAGTCAGTTGATGAAATTATAGTTGTACCTCTAAGATTTCTTTTTTGCTTGGTTGTCTTTTTGGTAAGTATATGTCGCAGATGTGAATGGGTTCTCTTAATCAAACCGTTACCAAGAAACTTAAAACGCTTCTTTGCTCCACTTTTTGTTTTCATTTTTGGCATTTTTTTTCTCCTTATTATTATTATATAAAGTGCATCGGCATGCCTATTAGCCTTATCACAAATATTTACTACTTTTCTTCTACTACTTTTTCAGAATCTTCAGTATGACTCTTTACTTTATTTTTTGGTTTTGGATTTTTATGAGGTTGCAATACCATCACCATTTGTCTTCCTTCCATTTTAGGAAACTGCTCTACAACAGCGTAATCTGATAAGTCTGCTTCTACTCTCTTTAATAAATCCAAACCTAACTGCTGAAAAGTTATTTCTCTTCCTCTGAAACGCAATGTCACCTTAACTTTATCGCCAACCGAAAGAAAGGTGATAATTTTACGTACTTTAATATTATAGTCGCCTTCATCAGTTCCAGGTCTAAACTTTATCTCCTTTACCTGGACATTTTTTTGTTTCATTCTTGCAGCATGCATTTGTTTACTTTGAGCATACTTATACTTACCAAAATCCATTAATCTGCACACCGGAGGTGCAGCTTTTGGAGCAATCTCGACTAAATCCGTATCAAGCTCTTCAGCTTGAGCAAACGCTTCAACCAGCTTAACAATCCCAAGTGCCTCACCTTTGACACCAACTAATCTAATTTCATCAGCAGTAATATCCTGGTTAATACGGACGTTCTTATCAAGCGCTATAACATACCCCTTAAATTGTTCATTTTATTTAAAAGCATTAAGATTTTTCAGAAATCTCTTTTTTTAAAGTTTTAACCAAATTGTCTAAGGTCATGGAACCAAAGTCCTCACCTTTTTGGTTTCTTACTGAAACCTGATTGGTTTCTTTTTCTTTGTCCCCAATAATTAATATATAAGGAACTCTCTGAATGCTGTGTTCGCGTATTTTATAGGTAATCTTCTCATTTCTCAAGTCTGAATCGCACCTAATACCATTCCTCTTTAATGAATCGCAAACTTCTTTTGTGTAACCACTATGTGCATCAGCGATATTAAGGGCAATTACTTGGATTGGAGCCAACCATAAGGGCATAAAGCCAGCATAATGCTCAATCAAAATACCAATAAATCTTTCCATTGATCCAACAATTGCCCTGTGCAGCATTACCGGATTTTTTCGACTATTATCCTCAGCAATATACTCAGCTCCTAACCTCTCTGGTAAATTAAAATCTAATTGGATTGTTCCGCACTGCCAAATTCTTCCTAAACTATCTTTTAAAGAATACTCTATCTTTGGTCCATAAAATGCCCCCTCGCCTTCCTGTAAGGTATATTTTATCCCAGTTTCTTTGAGAGCTTCCTCCAAAGCTAATTCTGCTTTTTCCCATATATCATCACTCCCTACCCTTTTTTCAGGTCTAGTCGACAGCATCACCAAAACATTGTGAAAACCAAAGTCGGCATAGACCTCATGCAACATTTTACTAAAGACTTTTACCTCACTTTTGATTTGATCTTCGGTACAAAAAATATGAGCATCATCCTGAGTAAAACCTCTTACCCTCAATAAACCATGAAGAGCTCCAGAAGGCTCATTTCGATGGCATGAACCAAATTCTAAAAGCCTTAGAGGTAAATCTCTGTAACTGTGAAGATTACTATTAAAAATTTGTACATGACCAGGACAATTCATGGGTTTAACAGCATATTCCCTATTCTCAGAGGCTGTAGTAAACATATTTTCATGGTAATTGTCCCAATGCCCAGAACTTTTCCATAATTCTTTATCAAGAACGGTAGGTGTTTTAATTTCATGATAGTCGTAATCAATAGATTTTTGACGAAGATAATTTTCTATTTCAAGCCATATTGACCAACCCTTTGCGTGCCAAAATACCATACCGGGTGAATTATCTTGCAAATGAAAAAGGCCCAAAAGTTTTCCAAGTTTTCGATGGTCTCTTTTTTCTGCCTCTTCTAATCTTTTCAAATAATCTTTTAATTCATCTTTATTATTCCAAGCTGTACCGTAAATCCTTTGTAGCATTTCATTTTTTGAATCACCTCGCCAATATGCGCCAGCAAGTTTCATTAACTTAAAAGCTTTAATTTTTCCTGTAGATGGGACATGCGGACCTCTGCAAAGATCAGTAAAGTCTCCTTGTTCATATAAAGAAACCTCTTCTCCTTCGGGGATAGATGAAATAATTTCAGATTTATATTTCTCTCCGATAGAGTTAAAGTAGTCAACCGCATCCTGTCTTTTCATAATTTTTCTATTAATTTCTAAATTTTGTTTAGAAATTTCATTCATTTTCTTTTCTATTAAGGCAATATCATCAGGAGTAAAAGGTCGTTTATAGGAAAAATCATAATAAAATCCATCTTCAACAACAGGACCTATAGTGACTTGAACATCTGGGAAAATATTTTTTACGGCTTGAGCTAATAAATGAGCAGTTGAATGCCTAATAACTTCTAAACTTTCAGGACTTTTTGAAGTAATGATAGATAAATCTGCGTCTTTAGCAATTTCATGACTTAAGTCAACCAGTTCATTATTAATTTTACCTGCCAAAGCTGCTCGAGCTAACCCCTCACCAATCTCATTTGCCACAGCAAAAACTGTTACAGGCTTATCATATTTTTTTACTGAACCATCAGGCAAGGTAATATTTGGCATAATTTAAAACTTAAATAATAAATATTTTATAAGGTTTTGTTTTATCAATATAGCATTTACTTTTTTTAATGGTAGGCACGATTGGATTCGAACCAACGACCCCCACAATGTCAATGTGGTGCTCTAACCAGCTGAGCTACGCGCCTTTAATTTAATGCGCCATTCTATACTAGGCAGAAGTCTGAATCAAATATGGCAATTGGCTCATTTATCATTACTTTCCTCCTCAATCAAAGTCTCATAACCGGACTTATAACTTGGATATTTATATTTAAATTTGAGCGATGGAATAACAGAGGACTTTAGACGTCTTCCTAAAACTGGGCTACTTGTAATGTTTATATTATTTTTCAAATTTAATTTTTTTCTTATCCAATTCAATAACTTAAAAAGATCGACCGACTCTTGGTCAGTAACAAGGTATAACTTCTCAGGAATCTTTCCATCAAGGCATTGGTGTAATAAAAAAATTATAAAGTTAGCAGCGTCATCTTCATGAATTCTATTTGTCCATCTATTAGAAATTGGCCAATTTTCTTCTTCCTGAGCCAACTTAACCATATAATTTCTTCCCGATCCATAGATACCTGAGAGACGCAAGATGGTGTAACTGAACTGTTGATGATGCATTAAATTTTCTGCTTTTAACAGAATGTTTCCGCGGAAACCTTTTGGGATCGTTTCTGAAAATTCATCCATAAAATTTTCACTATTTTCTTCGTAAACACTGGAACTAGAAACAAAAAAAAGGTGCTGAAAGTTTTTGATGAATTTTATTGACTTTATTACTTGTTTTAGGCCCTCAAAGTAATTTCTTTGATAGCTTTTTTCTGATTGCTCATCTGCAGAGAGAGAATATAAAATGAAATCTGGTGAAATTTTTTTTACTTTTTCAAAAAATGATTCATCAAAAATATTTTGTTCTACAATTTTGATATTTTCTGCTATTAAATACTTTCTCTTAAAACCTATCAGCTCTAATGGAGTTTTTTCAGCAAAAAGCCCTATTTTTTGACCAAGCTTTCCGCATCCTATGATTAATAGTTTTTTATTTTTTATTTCCAAATGACCTTATAAATAAAACCTGGAAATGAAAAGACTAAAAAAAGAAAGAAAGTAACCGCATAAAATTCCCAATCTTGGGGATGTACATTTCCAACAGATCTTTTTTCAACTAAAAAAAATAGTATGCCAAGTAAAAAATACATGCAAAGAATTTCAAAAAAGACAATGGGTAAAGTTTTTTCCTTTTTTAATGTTTTAAATAATAAAAAAGATTTGCTAAACCATGGTATGTTCGCTGCAAAAATAGAAATAAATAGCAACAACCAAATTATCATTACAAGCTCCCACCAACAGCTAATGCACTTATACTCATAAGTGTTTTCGGAAAGACTCCTAGCACTAATAATCCACCTGCATTAATCGTTAGTATTGATAACATTGGTGCATTTTTGCTTGTATTTATTTTTTTTGTTGGTTTCTCAAAGTACATATACCTTATTATCCTAAGATAATAATACATCCCTATTAATGCTGAAATCACTGCTATTAAAGTAGGCCAAATAATATCTTTATCAATCACGACCTGAAGGACAGAAAATTTTGCATAAAATCCAATCGTTGGGGGAATTCCTGCCAAACTGAACATAACTATCATCATTAAAAAAGCTTCCCATGGATGGCTCTGATTTAATCCCTTGAGGTCATCAATAAACTCAATTGATTTTCTTGGGCTTGATAGAATGATTATTAATCCAAAAACTGCAAGAGTCATGATTATATATGTTGTTAGATAGAATATTGCCGCCTGAACTCCATCTATCGTGCCGACATAAAAGCCAAGCAAAATAAATCCAATATGAGATATTGTTGAATAAGCTAACATCCTTTTAATTTTTTTCTGTGCTATTGCGGTAATATTCCCGACAACCATTGATAGTATCGCCATAATTAATAACATTTGCTGCCAGTCAACAACCAGATAATCTAATCCTTGAAAAAGAAATCTAATTAACATCGCAACCGCAGCAAATTTTGGTACCGAACTTATCATCATGGTAACTGGAGTGATTGATCCCTCATAAACATCAGGAACCCACATCTGGAATGGGACTGCTCCTAATTTAAAAGCGATACCAACAACGATAAATACCAATCCAAACACAAGTAATTCTGGATTAATTTCTTGTGTTTGAATTACATTACCAATTGTATAAAGATCCAATGAGCCTGAATATCCATATAACATAGACATCCCGTAAAGAAGGAGGCCTGATGCTAACGCACCAAGAACAAAATATTTCATAGCTGCTTCATTTGATTTTTTATCGTCCCTATTGAGTGCGATAAGAGCATAAAGACTCAAAGATAATAACTCTAAACCCATATACATTAACAATAAGTTCTTGCTTGAAATCATTATCATTACACCGAGAAGAGCAAAAAAAGAAAGGCTGAAATATTCACCAGAAAGCAAATTTCTTTGTAGCAAATACTTTCTACTATAAATGAGAACAATTGATAAAGTGATGTAGCTCATCATTTTTAAAAAAAGGGCTAAGCTATCAAAGATAAACATATCATTAAATGCGAATTGAGGCTGACTAAAACCAAGAAAGGCTGTAATTAATCCTGCGGAGAGAAGTGTAAATTGTGACAAACTGTAACTTACATGCTTATTTTTATCATCAACGAACAAACCTACCAGTAAAATAAACATTGCCATCATAGCGATGAATATTTCTGGAGATAATAAATTTAATTCTGAGATTATATTACTCATAAAATCGCTGCCTTAGAAAAACTAACCAACTCTATAAATTGCAAAACTGAGGAATTAGTAATATCTGAAATTATTTTTGGATAAACACCCACAAACAAAATTAATGATGCAAGCACACCAAGAATCAAAAATTCTCTTGAGTTTATATCAGTCAAGTTTTTTACTTTTTTGTTACTAATTTCACCATAAAAAACTCTCTTAATTAACCATAGCGAGTAAGCTGCTCCCAAAATTAGTGTGGTTGATGCAATAAACGCGACCCAAAAGTTTTCTTTCATTGAGCTTAGAATCACCATAAATTCTCCAACAAAACCTGAAGTACCAGGAAGGCCAGCATTTGCCATTGCAAAGAAAACAGCAAAAGCGGTAAATAATGGCATCTTGTTAATAACACCCCCATAATTTTTTATTTCTCTTGAGTGGGTTTGGTCATAGAGTATGCCAACACAAATAAACATTGCTGCAGAAATAAATCCGTGAGAAATCATCTGAATATACGCGCCTTCAACAGCTAATGGAGATACTAAAAATAAACCCAAGGTCACGAATCCCATATGAGATATCGAGGAGTACGCAATCAATTTTTTCATATCCTTTTGAATGAGTGCAACAAACGCAATATAAACTATTGCAATCAAGGATAATGAAATCATGAAAGGCTTTAGGGTCAAAGCCGCGTCAGGCGATATTGGCATCGCAAATCGAATAAAGCTATAGCCTCCAAGTTTTAACATAATAGCAGCTAAAATTACTGATCCTCCCGTTGGGGCCTGAACATGGGCATCAGGGAGCCATGTATGCAATGGCCACATTGGAATTTTAACTGCAAAAGCCATAAAAAAAGCGAGAAATATAAAGATCTGAATCTCTAATGAAATTGGTAGATAGTAGTAATCAATAATCGAAAAAGTCCCACTTTTGAAATAGAGATAAAGGAATGCTATTAGCATTAATAATGAACCCAAAACAGTGTAAAGGAAAAATTTTACTGTGGCATAAATTCTATTTGACCCACCCCAAATACCTATAATTAAAAACATAGGAATGAGCATTGCTTCCCAAAAAATATAATACAAAATGGCATCAAGGGCACAAAAAACACCGATCATAAGACCAGACATAATTAAAAAGGCACTGTAGTAGGCTGCTTTTTTATTTATTTCAGATTGGTATGAAATTAAAACAACAAGGATAGTCATGAAACTTGTTAGCAGAATTAACGGTACCGAAAATCCATCTACGCCTAAATGATAATTTATATTAAAAGGAATAATCCAGTGATGAAATTCTTGAAATTGAAACGTAGTTAAGTTTGTATTGAAGTTTTTATATATGGGGATAGTAACAATGAAAGAAACTAGTGCTCCAAATAAAGCTAAATAATTTATCTTTCTTACATTTATTCTATTATTAAGAATAAGAACCAGAACACCAAAAAATATAGGTGACCAAATTGCAATTGATAAAATATGGTTAGCTATCACTTTATGTTCTCAAGAAAAAAGTGATGAACAAAAATAACCCAATAATCATAAAAAATGCGTAGTGATATATGTAACCACTTTGAATTGATTTAAGTTTATTTGAAAAATAAGAAACTAACCTCCCTGCCCCATTTACAAGGGTATGGTCAATCACTTTTATATCAATCTTGCTTGATAAGAAGTGACCTAATTTCAAAATACCATGGGCCAAATATTTTTCATTAAAGTCATCAAAACCATAATTATTTTTTAGAATGGTATTGAAGGGTGATAAAGACTTAAGGTTTATTTTTAATTTTTTTATATACAGTAACCATGCAAGAAAAATTCCACTTACCATCATCCAGAAAGGTAAAGTTTTTAAAGCATGAATTGCCATGGACCACACACCATGATAATGACTCGCAAGCATATTTATATTTGAATGATTTTTATGATCTACCCTAATTGTGCCTTCGAAAAAGCTACCGTATACCAACGGCTCTATTAAAACTAAACCAATAATTACGGATGGAACAGCTAAAATCATCAAAGGCCAGGTAATAATTTTTGAGCTTTCATGAGGATATTGATTATTTCCAAGCCCATGTTCATTTTTTTTTCTTCGAATTTTATGCCATTTCTCCTCACCACAAAACACCATAAAATAAAGTCTAAAGGAATATAGGGCTGTAAAAAAAACACCGAATACTAATGCATAGTAAGCAAAGTTTGTGCCCCAAGCAGAACTGAGTCTTACTGCCTCAATAATTGTTTCTTTTGAATAAAAGCCTGAAAAAAATGGTGTACCTATAAGTGAGAGAGTACCAATAAAAAAGGTAAACGCGGTGATAGGCATATATCTTTTTAGCCCACCCATTCGGGTAATATCTTGGTCATGATGCATGCCAATGATGACTGACCCTGCCCCTAGGAAAAGTAAAGCTTTGAAAAAGGCATGAGTGAGTAGGTGAAAAATTGCAACTGAATAGGCGGATACTCCAAGTGCAACTGTCATATACCCAAGTTGAGACAATGTTGAATAAGCAACTATTTTCTTAATATCGTTTTGGATTATCCCTAAAATACCCATCGATATAGCTGTAACTGCCCCTACAATTATCACCATAGAAAGTAAAACATCAGATAACTCGAATAATGGGGACATTCGAGCTACAAGAAAAATACCGGCCGTTACCATTGTTGCAGCATGAATTAGAGCGGAAATTGGGGTGGGCCCTTCCATTGAGTCAGGAAGCCATACATGAAGAGGTACTTGAGCAGATTTTCCCATAGCTCCAATAAATAAACATATTCCTATTAATGTGATTAATGAAACTGACGTATTAAATATAGTGATATCTTGAGATGCAAGCGCTGGGAGTCTATTAAATACCTCCTCATAATCTAGAGTACCGAACCAAAACATAATCAAAGCAACACCCAAAACTAGACCAAAATCTCCGACTCTATTCACCAAAAATGCTTTTAAATTTGCATAAATAGCTCTTGGTTTTTTATACCAAAATCCTATTAATAGATAAGAAACTAATCCAACAGCTTCCCATCCGAAAAATAATTGAAGAAAATTATTACTCATTACTAGCATCAACATAGCAAACGTAAATAATGAAATATAGCTAAAAAATCGACTAAATCCTGGATCATCTTTCATGTAATTAATTGTATAGATATGAACCATAAGTGAAATAAAAGTAACAATGACCATCATGACTGCCGATAAACTGTCAATAAGAAAGCCAACTTCAAACGTATAGCCTCCTGAGGCTAGCCATGTATAAATAGTCTCATTTAGTTTGAAGCCATACAGAGTTAAATATAGGGCATACACCGACAAACAAAATGAAATTGATACGCCAAGAATAGGAAATGAGTAAGATAAATATTTTGGTAGCTTTTTCCCAAAAAAACCTACAAAACATGCTGCAAGTAATGGGGCTAAGGGGATGATAGACATCATATTTAGTAAACTCATCTTTACCCTTTCAGTTGATTGATGTCTTCAACATCGATTGTTCGATTATTCCTAAAAACAATGATTATTATCGCTAAGCCAATTGCGGCCTCTGCTGCTGCAACAGTCAAAATAAAGAACACAAATATTTGACCTGCCATATCACCTAAATAGTAACTAAAAGCTATAAAGTTCATATTTACAGCAAGTAACATGAGCTCAATTGCCATTAGGAGGATAATAATGTTTTTCCTATTTAAAAAAATTCCTACCACTCCTATCATAAATACAAGAGAAGCTAGTATTAAAAAATGAGATAGATTAATCACTTTCCTTTAACCTGCTTTTTTATTTTTTGCTTTTCAGTTTTAATTTCTACCATTTTTATACGATCAGACTTTTGCACTCCTATTTGTAATGCAGGGTCAATACCTTTGTGCATTTTCTTTCCTCGCAATGTAAGCGTAATAGCTGCAATAATTGCGACCAAAAGTATGATTGCTGCTATCTCAAAGGGTAATACATAGTCACTGTATAAAACTTCACCAATAGCATCTGTATTGCTCTTTTTTGGCTCAACAAATAAGGGTGGTTCTTTGAAATAAGGCTGGTTAAGGACAAGGATAATTTCGGTCAGCATGACAATAGACACAAAACCTATGGCAGGAAAATAATTCCAAAAACCTTTTTTCATAACCTCAACGTTTATATCAATCATCATAATTACAAATAAAAATAAGACCATCACAGCGCCAACATAAACAAGCACAAGTGCAATAGCTAAAAACTCTGCTTGCAATAATAACCAAAGGCCTGCTGCACTAAAAAAGGAGAGTACAAGGAATAGTGCTGAAAAAATTGGGTTTCTTGACGTTATGACCTTGATTGCTGATAAAAGCAAAATAAATGAGAAAAAATAAAAAACAGCAGACGAATAATCCATTATCGATAACTTTCCTCTTCTTTACGATCTTTTGCGATTTGTTCTTCATACTTATCCCCAACTTTTAGTAGCATTTCTTTTGTATAAATTAAATCTCCCCTCTCTTCACCGTGATAATCTAGAATTCGTGTTTCTACAATTGAATCGACTGGACATGATTCCTCACAAAACCCACAGAAGATACATTTAGTTAAATCAATGTCATATTGAGTCGTCCTTCTTGTATTATCTTCTCTCATTTCTGATTTGATAGTTATTGCCATGGCAGGACATACAGCCTCGCAAAGTTTACATGCTATGCATCGCTCTTCTCCGTTGGGGTATCTTCGAAGTGCATGAAGACCTCTAAACCTCGGAGATTGAGGTGTTCGTTCCTCTGGGTATTGAATTGTAATTTTTTTTGAAAAGAAATATCTTCCGGTTAAAGATAAACCAATTATTAGTTCATATAGAGTCAGACTTTTAATATACTTTTTAATTTTATTTAGCATAATTTGTTAATGAAACATTCCTCCATATGAGGTTTGCATCATTAATCCAACAAAAACTATCCATATCAAGGTGATTGGAATAAATATCTTCCAGCCCAATCTCATAATTTGATCGTACCGATATCTAGGAAACGTAGCTCTAAACCACAAGAAAAAGAATAACAAGAAAGTTACTTTTAATAATAACCAAATAATTCCATCGGGTATAAATGCAAAAGGTGAAAGCCAGCCTCCCAAAAACATTAATGCTGCAAGCATCGAAACAAGTATCATATTCGCGTACTCGGCGAGAAAAAATACCGCAAAAGCCATTCCTGAATATTCTACATGGAATCCTGCTACAATTTCAGACTCACCTTCAGCAACGTCAAAAGGTGCCCTATTTGTCTCTGCAACAGCACTGATAAAATAAATTATAAATAAAGGAAAAAGTGGCCAAACATACCATTGTGAGATTCCTCCTGACTGACCCAAAACAATTTCACCAAGATTTAAACTGTTTGCACACATCAGTACGCCAACCAAAGTGAAGCCCATAGCAATTTCATAAGACACAATCTGAGCAGCCGAACGTAGGCTCCCTAAAAAAGCATATTTTGAGTTGGAGGCCCAGCCTGCAATTATGACGCCGTAAACCGCAATCGATGTCATTGCTAATACATATAAAAGCCCTGCATTGATATCAGCCAAAACTAGTTCGACATCAAAAGGTATTACAGCCCATGCTGCGAAAGCTGGTGCAATTGTCAAAATTGGAGCTAAAAGAAACAGGAAATTATTTGCTTTTGTTGGTCTTATTATTTCTTTAAACATTAATTTCAAGGCATCTGCAATAGGTTGTAAAAGTCCGAAATAACCTACGCGATTTGGGCCCAATCTTCCTTGCATAAAACCAATAACTTTTCTTTCAAAATAAGTTAGATAAGCAACTGAAACCATTAACGGCAGAACAATGGCGACTATCTTTAGAATAGTCCAGATTGTTGTGCTAATAATCTCAGGAAACTGTGGAAAAATATTATCCATAAGCGCTAGCTTCTTTTAATTGTTATTTTATTACTCATTCCCAGAGAGACAGCTTCGTATTGCTTCCCAAAAATTAAAATTGAATCGAGGCTTACATTTTCATCAGATTTTACTTTAATTGAAATTTCACTCTCATCTGAAGAAATTTTAATTTTTTGGCCCTCAACCAAATTTTCTTTAAGTAATGTTTTAGGATTCATAAAGCAAGAACCTTGATCCAAAGTTTCATTTTTATGAAGTGCCGTAGCACGCCTAACAATCATATCCGTATCTATAGACTTGACAGGACATATAAGCTCATACCCTTTGGATATTTTAGTTTTTTTCTGCCCTTGGAAGTCTCGTTTAATATGACTGCTCTCTTTGTTAACATCAATCATAGCTTCGTTCTTTACCTCATCAGATGAGTCATAAGAAAAACCATCAAGCTCGAGAAAATTGCCTAGGACTCGTAATATTTTCCAGCCTGGTCTTGATTTTCCATGAGGGGGTGTTACGGCAGTAAACGATTGAGCTCTTTTTTCCATATTAATAAAAGTCCCTGAGGTTTCTGTTACTGTGCTCATTGGTAAAACAATATCAAACTCTTTTAAAGAGTCAGATAGGTATGGGGTTATTGCTATATTGAAATTTGAACGCTTAAGTGCGCTACTCATTTTTTTAGAAGAATGATAGTCATAGTATGGATCAAAATTCATCATAATGTATGATTCTTTTTTTTGATTAATGATGTCATCTGTATTAGAAATACCTGAACCTAAATCGAGTTCGTTTAGCCCCACGCTATTTGCATATCCAGGAATTACACCAAAGGTAGCTCCTATTGCATTGGCAATATGATTAGCAATTATTTTAATGTCATCTCCTTCAGTTTGATTTAAAACTTGATGCCCAATAAATATTGCACTACTCCCTTTTGAATTGATAAGAGTTTTAGCAATATTGCTTGTTTGCTTATTTGCTTTAATTTTTTTTAATGAATTACTTATGGATTGCGAATCAATTTTATATTTTTTTACTAACTGAACTTCTTTGAGGATAGATAACAAATGATCTAAATAAGCCGTTGGATTTACAATTATTTTCTCTAAGCATTGAGTCGTCTCTAGGTCATCATATGATGTAATAATTGAAAATTTACTCTTATTCATTGCGAATCTTCGAAATCGATGCGCTAACAAGGGTTGATCATGTCTTAAATTTGAGCCTATAACCAAAATTGAATCGTGAGACTCTATATCCTCAATATTACATCCAAGCCAATTATTATCTTTCGAAAAACTCTTTTCTAAAAGTCTATAATCGATATGAGAAGTATTGAGTTGTTTTGAGATCTTTTTTAATAAATAACCTTCCTCTAGCGTGCTTTGAGGTGAGCAAAGGATGCCAATTTGGTTTGGTTTTTTTAAATTGATAGCCTCGATTTTATTTTTTATTAACTCATAAGCTTCTTCCCAATCAATCTCTAACCATTTATTTTTAAATCTTTTTAATGGGAGATTGATCCTATCTTCATGATAGAGGCCTTCATAAGAAAAACGATCCCTATCTGAAATCCAGCATTCATTTATTGATTCGTTTTCTTTTGGAATGACTCTTTTTATAACGTTATCTTTTACATGAGCTTCAATATTTGATCCCAAGCTGTCATGAAATGAAATTGTATTTCTCCTTGTTAGCTCCCAACTTCTTGCAGAATAACGAAAGGGTTTAGATGTTAGCGCCCCCACAGGACATAAATCAATAATATTTCCAGATAATTCTGATTCAACAGATTTATCAACGTATGCAGAAATCTCAGCATGCTCCCCCCTACCTATTAATCCAAGTTCAGCCATACCTCCTATCTCTTTTAAAAACCTGACGCATCGAGAACATTGAATACAGCGCGTTAAGTCAGTCGAAATTAACGGGCCAATATTTTTATCAAAAACAACACGCTTTTCTTCTGAGTATCTTGTTTTACTGGCTCCGTAGGCAACGGCTGTATCCTGCAAATCACACTCCCCACCTTGATCACATATTGGGCAATCAAGCGGGTGATTTATGAGTAGAAACTCCATCACGCTTTTTTGAGCATCTTTGGTAAATTTTGATTTTGTAGATATTTCCATGCCTTCCATTACTTGTGTTGCACAAGCAGGAAGTGGCTTAGCGAAGTTTTTAACCTCAACCAGACACATTCTACAATTAGCAGCAACGCTGAGTTTTTTATGGTAACAGAATCGAGGGATGTCTATGCCCACCTGATCCGCAACCTCAATGATTGATGTCTTTGGTTTGACCTCTAAATTTTTTCCATCAATCTTAATTTTAATCATGTTCAACATCCATCAAACTTTTTCCATTTTTAATGAAGTATTCAAATTCACCTTTAAAGTGCTTAATAAAACTCAAAACGGGAATTGCAGCTGCATCACCCAGTGCACAAATGGTTCGTCCAGAAATTTTTTGGCTTACATCCTGGAGGAGCTCCATATCTTCCGGCTTACCTTTTCCATCAACTATTCGTTTTATGACTCGATAAACCCAACCTGTTCCTTCTCTGCAGGGTGTGCATTGCCCGCATGACTCCTCATAAAAAAAATAAGATAATCTTTTGAGGGTTGATACCATGCAAGTGGTTTCATCCATGACGATAAGTGAGCCAGCCCCCACACTCGAACCTGCATTTTTTAATCCATCATAATCAAGGGTTGTTTTCATTATTTTTGATGCAGGCAAAACTGAAGTAGATGGGCCTCCAGGGATAACTGCTTTAAGACTTCTTCCCTTCCAAACTCCACCTGCGAGTTCTAATAATTCACTAAATGGCATACCCAGAGGAATTTCATAGTTACCAGGCTTCACAACATGGCCTGAAACAGAAAATATTTTAGTTCCCCCTGAGTTCTCAACTCCGATTTTTGCAAATTTTTCTCCGCCATTTTCCATAATCCAGGGAATTGACGCGTATGTTTCTGTGTTATTGACGTTGGTTGGTCTTCCATAAATACCATAAGTTGCAGGGAAAGGTGGTTTAAATCTTGGTTGTCCTTTTTTGCCTTCGATCGATTCTATGAGTGCTGTTTCCTCCCCACATATATATGCACCGTAACCATGAAATGCATACAATTCAAAGTCAAAATTAGAGCCGCAAATAGATTGACCAAGATAATTTGCTTTTTTTGCTTCCGCCAAAGCCCTTTCAAATGATTCATATTCTTCCCATATTTCACCATGTATATAGTTATAGCCAACTTGTGCGCCCATTATGTAGGCAGCTATTGCCATGCCCTCAATTATTTGGTGTGGATTATTTTTAATTATCTCTCTATCTTTAAATGTCCCAGGTTCACCTTCATCGCTATTACAAACGATATATTTTGTCCCTGGTGTATTGTTTTGAATAAAAGACCATTTAATGCCTGTAGGAAATCCGGCACCACCTCGACCTCTTAGCCCGGAGTTTTTTATTTCTTCAATTAACTTTTCTGGAGAAATTTTTTCCTTTAAGACTCTTTGAATTTGTTGATAACCTCCAATACTTAGGTAAGTTTTCAGGCTAGAAGAATCCTCTAAGTGCGAAGTTCTTAAACACAAAGGGAAGGTTTGTGTTTGTTCATTTGCATTTTTTAAAATTCTCTTTTCCATTAGGACTCTAAATCCTCAAGAATTTGATCTACTTTTTGTGGGGTGAGGCATTCATACATTTTTTGATTGTTAATAGTCATTAATGGAGCGCCGCTACAAGCCCCCATACACTCACTCTCTCTGAGGCTAAATTTATTATCTTTTGTAATCTCATTGAAATTAATATTTAACTTCTTCTTCAAATAACATACAATTTCATCAGCATCTCTGAGGGCACATGAAATGTTTGTGCAAATTGAAATCTTATATTTGCCAGCTGGTTTCAATTCAAACATATTATAAAAAGTTGCAACTTCCATAGCAGCAATTTTTGGCATATCTAAATAATCTGCAGCTAATCCAATTAATTCATCTGTTAAGAAGCCTTTTTCATTTTGTATTATTCTAAGTGCAGCAATAATTGCAGACTGTCTTTGGTCTTTTGGAAATTTTTTTAATTCTTTTTCAATTTTTTGTGTAGCGCTTTTAGTCAACATTATCTGTCAATCTCCCCAAATACAATATCTTGAGTACCTATAATCGCCACTAAATCAGAAAGCATATGCCCTTTGGTCATTTCATTTATAGCTGCTAGATGGGGAAATCCAGGAGCTCTTATTTTTAGACGGTAAGGTTTATTTGCGCCATCAGAAATAATGTAAGTACCAAATTCTCCTTTGGGGTGTTCAACGGCTGCATAAGCCTCCCCTTTTGGGATATGAAAACCTTCAGTGAATAACTTAAAGTGGTGAATCATTGACTCCATATCTTCTTTCATCTCTGTTCTAGAGGGTGGAGTTACTTTATTATCATTGGATATAACAAGTCCTGGGTTCACTTTTAACCATTCAATACATTGTTTAATGATTTTATTAGATTCTCTCATCTCTTCCATTCTTACAAGATATCGATCATAGCAATCACCTTCTTTTCCAACTGGAATCTTAAAATCCAGCTCGTTGTATGTTTCATATGGTTGTTTTTTTCTCAAATCCCACTGAACACCAGAGCCTCTTAACATAGGGCCTGTTAAACCCAATGCAACCGCTCTTTCAGGATCAACAACACCAATACCAACTGTTCGTTGCTTCCAAATGCGGTTATCTGTAAGAAGTGTTTCGTACTCGTCAACATAAGCTGGGAATCTATTTGAGAAATCCTCAATAAAATCAAGTAAAGACCCTGTTCTGTTTTTATTAAGTTTTTTTATTTCTGAGGCATTTTGTTTTTTTGAAGCTTGGAATTGAGGCATTTTGTCAGGTAAATCCCTATAAACACCACCAGGACGATAGTATGCTGCATGCATTCTTGCACCCGATACGGCCTCATAACAATCAAATAAATCCTCTCTTTCTCTAAATGCGTACAAGAAGACAGTCATTGCACCAACATCAAGAGCATGTGCGCCCAACCATAATAAGTGGTTCAGAATTCTTGTAATCTCGTCAAACATGACTCGAATGTATTGAGCACGAACAGGAACTTTTATCTTCAGAAGCTTTTCTATAGTCATGACATAAGCATGCTCATTCATCATCATGGAAACATAATCAAGACGATCCATATATGGGACTGATTGAAGATAAGTTCTATTTTCAGCAAGTTTTTCAGTAGCCCTATGAAGCAATCCAATATGAGGATCAACACGCTGTATTACTTCACCATCCATTTCCAGCACAAGCCTCAAAACACCATGTGCTGCTGGGTGTTGGGGTCCAAAATTCATTGTGTAATTTTTTATTTCAGCCACGATGGATCCCTTCGTCCCTAATTAGTCTTGGCACATTATTTCTTTCATCAATTGAAACAGGCTCATAAATTACTCTTTTAAGAGTTGGATCATAACGGACTTCAACTTTTCCAATCATTGGGAAATCTTTTCTAAAGGGATGCCCCACAAAACCATAATCAGTTAAAAGTCTTCTCAAATCGGGATGATCAATAAACATTAAACCAAATAAATCAAATGCCTCTCTCTCATACCAGTCTGCATTCGGCCAGATTTTTGTTGTTGTAGGAAAGATTGGAAATTCATTATCATCAGCAAATACCTTTACCCTTATGCGGGAATTATTCCTTAAGGATAACAAGTGATACACAACACAAAATCTTTTTCCATCTATGGTTGCATCTTTAAATTCCTGATAATCAACCCCACATAGGTCAATTAATTGTTTGAAATCAAATTCAGGTCTATCCCTTAAGGATTGTAATGATTCGATAATATCCTTTTGATTAAATATGACTGTGACTTCACTTTTCTCATTAATTATAGATAAAACTTTTTTCTTAAAAAATTTTTTGAGATTTTGTACTTGTTTTTTTGTATCTTGCTTCATCTTGCGATTGTGTTGGTTCGTTTAATTTTCTTTTGAAGCTGCAAAATACCAAACATAAGGGCTTCAGCTGTAGGGGGGCAGCCTGGAACATATATATCAACTGGGACTATTCGGTCACTCCCTCTTACAACGGAATATGAATAATGATAATAACCACCGCCATTTGAACAAGATCCCATCGATATAACCCATCGGGGCTCTGCCATTTGGTCATAAACCTTTCTCAATGCAGGTGCCATTTTATTAACAAGCGTGCCTGCAATAATCATGACATCTGACTGGCGAGGACTTGGCCTAAAAACAACTCCAAAACGATCTAAGTCATATCTTGATGCACCTGCATGCATCATTTCAACAGCACAACATGCCAAACCAAATGTCATCGGCCATAGTGATCCAGTCCTAGCATAATTAATTAAAGTATCAACATTAGTAGTAACGTAACCCTTTTCTAATATACCCTCTATGCTCATTTATTTATTCCCAATCTAATGCCCCTTTTTTCCATTCGTAGATAAAGCCCACAACCAAAATGAATAGGAAGACCACCATAGAAATAAATCCAAAAAGTCCAATTTTATTTATTACAACAGCCCAAGGAAATAAAAATGTAATTTCTAAATCAAAAAGAATGAATAAAATTGCTACAAGATAATATCTTACGTCGAACTTCATACGGGCATCTTCAAAAGCCTCGAATCCGCATTCGTATGGTGAATTTTTTTCTTTGTATGGTTTGCTCGTACTTAATAATTTTCCGAGGATAAGTGGTCCGAGTCCTATAAAAAGACCAATGATTATAAAAACTAAAATTGGAAAATAATTTTCCAGCACGAACAATCCTTAAATTTTTAAAAATACCATCTAAATGGTGCCGTCGGAGAGACTCGAACTCTCACGACTTTCGTCACTACCCCCTCAAGATAGCGTGTCTACCAATTCCACCACGACGGCTAAACTTAAATAGTCATGTTAATTTGGAATATCTTGAGTTTCTCCTAATCCATCTGACTCATTTAGTTGCTCATTGGTTTCAACTGATTGAGAGCTATTTTCTTGAATCTGCTCTGCTGCTGTACTTGCATTTTTATTACTGGCAATAAAAGCAAGCCCAATACTTGTACAGAAAAATATGGTTACGCATATTGCAGTTAATCTCGTTACAAAATTACCTGACCCTTGTGCCCCAAAAACACTACCAGAAGAATTTCCACCAAATGCAGCGCCCGCATCAGCGCCTTTGCCATGCTGGACTAGAACAAGTCCTATAACCCCTAAGCTGACAACCACATGAATAATCGTTATTAAATTTTCCATTATTTAAAATCTTTTTTAAAAATTAAAATTATATTTTGCTAATGCCATTACAGATTTCATAAAATTCTTTTGAATCAAGAGATGACCTTCCCATCAAAACACCATCTACTCCCTCGATTTCACATAATTGTACCGCATTTTTAGCATTTACACTTCCGCCATATACAATATTTACATCATCATTTTCAGTAGAATTTATATTGATTAACTGTTTTATAAAATCACACATTTTTATGATTTGATCTGGGCTTGCTGCCGAATCTGATCCAATAGCCCAAATTGGTTCGTAAGCAACTATTGCGCCTTTGAAAACATCGCTGCCATACATGTCAAGAATAGTTTTAATTTGTTCAGCTACTACTTTTTCCATTATTCCGGCTTCACGCTCGTTGAGATTTTCTCCAACACACAACAAAGGTGTCATATTGTATTTCTTAATCATATTAAATTTTTCGGCAATATTTACATCTGACTCACAATAAGCCGTATTTCTCTCAGAATGGCCAACCATGATTAACTTGCTTTGAAAATCTTTTATCATTGAGGCGCTAACCTCTCCGGTATATGGTCCTTCTGGGTCCTTAGCCACATTCTGACAACCCCAATTAATATTTGTCCCCTTCAGTATTTTTTGGGCTTGGAATAGATAGGGATATGGAACACAAATCGTTATTTCGAGATTGTCGAAAATATTCAATTTCTTCTGAAGGCTTTGAAAGTGATGCTCATTAAAGGCAAGTGATCCATGCATTTTCATATTGCCAATGACAATTTTTTTTGATTTGTTTTTCATTCCACAATATTTTTTATGACTATTTGAATATTTGTCTTTCCATTAAATTCGTTTGCATCAATTGAGTAAACTACCCGTATTTTATCAGGTAGTGTTTGGTTATTATTAAAAAATATTGCATCGAAATTTTTATCTTTTCGAAGAGAGCATTTTGTATGTTTATCTAAAATTATTTCTTGATGCATCACGTCAAAACTATCTACAAAAAGTGGTGCATTAAAATCCTGCCCCCAAACCTGAGAATTTAATATTTTAGCTGTAGAAAAGTTAAGATATTTTGACTCGACACTTTCATCAAGCTCAATCGTTTTACTCAGTAAATCTGGTTTAATTAGCTCCCTACAAGTAAACTCAAATATTTCACTAAAATCTTTAAAATCATCTTTTTTAATAGTTAAGCCGGCTGCCATTGCATGACCTCCAAAAGTATGTATTAAACTTGGATGACGCTTCGATACTAAATCTAAAGCATCTCTGAGATGGAATGATTCTATAGATCTGCCAGAACCCTTTATAAATTCTTCATTATGCTCTGCAAATGCAATTGAAGGTCGAAAATATTTTTCCTTCAACCGAGAGGCTAATATTCCTACAACGCCTTCATGCCAATCCTTTTTAACTAACACAATTGAAAAATTGGTGCTACTTTTCTGATTTTCTAATTCCTCAATCGCAGATATAATCATTGAAGATTCAATTTGTTTTCTATTCTCATTAAACTTTATTAATTCTTTAGCATAACTTGATGCTTCAGTTAAATTGTCTGATAAAAGGCATCTAATTCCCGTCGTCATATCACTTAATCTTCCTGCTGCATTTATCTTTGGAGCAATTACAAAGGATAAATCAGATGTTTTTAAAGATGAATTTTTTTTCCTTGACTCATTAATAATTGCCTTAATGCCATAATTAAATTTATTTCCTCTGATAATTTTCATTCCAGCAGAAACTAAGATTCTATTATTAAAATCAAGGGGTACTAGGTCTGCAACAGTTCCTAAAGCAACCAAGTCAAGGAGATCGATTAATTTAGGTTCTTCATAGCCTGTATTTTTATTTCTAAAAGCAATTCGTAATGCAAGAAGCACATAAAACATAACACCAACACCACAGAGACTCTTACTTGGAAATGAACACTTTTTTTGATTTGGATTTACAATAAACTTAGCGTTTGGTAGCGAATTTCCAGGTAAATGATGATCAGTTATAATCACTTCCAAGCCTGCCTCATTTGCTGCATCCACTCCCATATAGCTTGCTATGCCATTGTCAACAGTAAGGATAATATCTGGATTTTTTTTAAGGGCTAAGTCAACGATTTCAGGTGTAAGCCCATATCCATATTCAAATCGATTTGGAACTATGAAATCAACATCTGCACCAAATTTTTTCAAACCAATCATTCCGCAGGCACAGGCTGTAGCCCCGTCAGCGTCGTAGTCACCTACAATCACTATTTTTCTATTTGCTAATATGGCTTCACATAAAAAATTTCCTACATCCATATTTGAAAAAAGTAAATCAGGTGCTAATAATTTTTCAAGGTCATAATTTACATCATCGGCACTATTAATTTTTCTTGCTGCATAAATTTTAGCAAGTGCGGGATGTATGCCACTTTCAACAAGTTCATTTTCTAATTGCAGATTTATATTTCTTTCTTTAAATCTCATTGAGTATCGTTAGCAGATCATTTTTTTTCTTCCAAAACTTTAATTTCGAAAAAAGATTAGTTTTAAATAAAATTTTGTAGAATCCAAAGTAAAGAGATAAATTTAAATTTTTAATTTTTCCAGAATTTAGAGCTTCAAATATAAATTTAAAAATATCGTTATTATCATTTAATTGAAGAACTTCATCATAAATTAAGGAATTATCATCGAAGGTATTTGGTGTAAATATTTCATTTAAATTTAATTTAGAATCTAAACTCGCTATTTTTTTTAATAACGTCAAATTACTATAAACATTTATTTTCTGGCTTATATTGTTAGATGTAATTTTGTTACCTCCGCCACTAAACCATATAGAATTAATTGGATATTGGTTACTTTCTTCTCTTTTTTTATTAATCTGATGGTCAAATAAAAACATTTGTAATTCATTTATAAATTTGTGCCACCAAGTTTTATCTTCTCCAAATGGTAGAAAATTCCTCTCTGGAATTTGATTAATTTCCTCCGGGAAATAAGTGTATATATTTGTATTTTTTAAAGTGGCAAAAAATAATTTTTTCTCGTAAATGAAAAAATTACATTCAACATCTGAAAAGTGATGATTTAGGCCCTCACATAATAGTTGAAGCTCATCGGAGCTACATTCATTTTCTAAATTTCTTTCAAATTTATAAAAATCTCTTTGAAGTGAAAAATGACAAGGAGTTGCCTGAAAAAATGTATATTTTGAGTCTTTAGAAAATTTTTTATTCGCTAAAATTGCAGCAATTGGATAGTCATTTTGTTTGGGGATATTAAAGTCGTTACAGATTTCTTTTTCAAACGAATTATTTTTTTTTATTGAATAATCACAAAGGTTAATAAGCTGATCTAAGAACTTACTCTGAGGGACATGATCACATTTAATTTTAAAAAAATGCGTCAAACTTTAATCACAAATAAATAAACCAGTAAACCAAAATAAAGAAGTGCAAACAATGCCACCATAAAAAAAATAAGGAATAAATTTTTGTGAATTTTTTTTAGGATAATTTTTATTTCGTTTAAGTCTTTGTCTATCATCATTGAAATGGTGCCCGGGGCCGGAATCGAACCGGCACGACCGTGAGGTCGAGGGATTTTAAGTCCCTTGCGTCTACCAATTTCGCCACCCGGGCTTCGCAGTAACAGTATGGTGTGGCGAGATTTTACCACATTTTTAGTCACTGCAATTCTTCTCTTTTGTGTCATTTTTATGGCACACTTTTTTTATTGTTAGCTCAAATAACTCTTCGTAGCATTAGATAATTTACTCGACTAACGTCAAGCAATATCAATACAGATTGGTTTTTTTGAAAGTTATTATTGTTGCTAAAAGGATTAAATTACTACTAGGTATTATTTCTTTAGTTTAAGACTTTAAAACACATCGCACTATTTAGAATTTATATTGCAGACCCACCATCAACTCTTGTGTTTTAATTTCACCGCCATTCAAACCTCTTTGAAGTCTGGAAGTTGTTCCATCATTATTTATACGTTCAGTGCCCCCTTTAAATGCCCCTAAATTGACATACTGGTAATTTACATCTAAAGATAGTTGCTGGGTTAAGCTAACCAATGTCCCTGCTGAGAGTTTATAAGCAAACTGATTAATGGTGTCGCCATTAACTAGTAGGCCATTAGGTACGCCGTTTACATGGAACACATCTGTTCCCATCTTATTTCTTGAGATACCCACACCACCTCCTAGATAAGGGGTAATAGCGGTGTTACTCATTGTAAAAGGTTGGAAGTCATAAAAGCCATTGATAAATAAAGCTTCTGTCTGAATTTTTGCTTTATCAGTGAATTCAGGATCCTGAATATCCCTAGCATCAAATTCATAACCCGTTCTTTTGATAGCTTCTAGTTCTAATCTAAAGCTATCGGTAAGGTATTTACCCACACTGAATCCAAAAGCCGTACCCGTGCCTAAATCCTCATTTTCGGAACTAAAAAGACCTCCCGTATCGTCAACAAAATTCGTCGTCCCTGTATTAAATGTTTTAGATGCACCGCCTTTGGCCGTAATGTAATAACCCTCTAAATCTATCGCAACTGCTATTGTGGGAAGTATGAGTAGGAGTGCAGTAATTAATTTTTTCATGGATACGTTCTCATTAAATTTAAGGAGTAACGTAAAAGAGGCGTCGTTAACAGAATCCGAAAAAGAATTTTTTAAATAATATTTTTTTAATATTGTACATGTTTTTTTACTAGTCTTATAACGAATATTTAACAGGTGAGAATAGATAACAAGAGGAGTTTCGGTGAGTCAAGAGTGAGTCATTTTGAATTTTTTAGTGCTCTGGAAGGTGCATAAACACTAGAGATGTGCCTTGATTTTGGGATTTTAAGTCCCTTGCGTCTACCAATTTCGCCACCCGGGCAAAAAAAATCATTTTAACACTACTTTCAACATCACCATATAAATGGAGGCGCGTGCCGGAATCGAACCGGCGTCTAAGGCTTTGCAGGCCTCTGCATAACCACTTTGCTAACGCGCCATAAACTTCACAAAAAAAAGGGAATTAATTCCCTTTTTATTAAAAATTTGGAGCGGGAAACGAGGTTCGAACTCGCGACCTATACCTTGGCAAGGTATCGCTCTACCAGCTGAGCTATTCCCGCAAACAGAAGGCAGTATTTTAGCTTTTTTTATCATACTGTCAATGATGATACATTTTTGTACATCATATTTGTTACATTTTTTTTACAGCTTCTAGAGATTTTTTTAAATAATAAAACATCGATACAACTGTCAGCAAAGCGGCCACATAGATAAGTATTTCTCCTATTTTTTGAGTTGGTATAAAGCCAACGTTATCAAAATACAATAAGAAAATAATTGCCGACATTTGGGCGGTTGTTTTTAATTTTCCAATAAATGCAACCGCAATACTTTGAGACTTACCTATTTGTGCCATCCATTCTCTTAATGAGCTAACTGTGAATTCTCGCCCAATTATAATAAGTGCAATTACTGAATTTATTCGACCCATCTCTAATAACAAAAGCAGTGCTGTAATAACTATTAATTTATCTGCTACTGGATCAAGAAAGGCGCCAAAATCTGATGTTTGATTTAGCTTTCTAGCTAAAAATCCATCAAGCCAATCAGTCACTGCTGCTGCTAAAAAAATTAATGTAGCAAAAAAGTTTTTTTCACTTAAAGTCAGATTGTTTTCAGGCAAATAGAACACCATAACCAGAATAGGTATTAATCCCAATCTAAATAAAGTTAAAAAATTTGGTACATTAAAAATTTTCAATAGATATGCCCTTTAATGAAAATAATTGTAGATATTCTCGGCTAATTTTACATTAATTCCATCAACCAATAACAACTCTGGAATATTAGCATCTTTGATTCCCTGAATGCCCCCAAAGTAAATGAGCAGATTTCTCCTCTTCGTTTGACCTATTCCTTCAATTTCTTCAAGAGAAGAAGTAAATCTAGATTTTTTCCTGCGAGCTCTATGTCCGGTTATGGCAAACCTATGAGCCTCATCACGGATTTGAATAATTAATTGAAATCCTACATTATTGACATCAATATTTTCTATGATTTCTCCGTTACCCTTATGAAGTGTTTCATCCCCCGACTTTCTTTTTTCACCTTTAGTTACACCCACCAGAATAATATCTTCCAGACCTAGCTCAAACATCACTTTTTTTGCAACGCCAAGCTGACCCTTACCCCCATCAATCAATATCACATCAGGCTTTATCGCTTCGGTACTAATCATTTTTGTATAACGCCTCTCTAGCACCTCTCGCATTGCGCCATAGTCATCGCCCGGTTTATTATTTTTTATGTTGTACCTACGATAATCTTTTTTTTGAATGCCATTTTTATCAAATACCACACAAGATGCTACCGTCCCTTCACCCATCATGTGACTTACGTCAAAGCACTCGATTCTATTTTTGGATGATTTAATGTTCAATAGTTTGGTAAACGCCTCAATCTTATTTTGGAAACTCATTTTTTCGTTGCTTTGCTGACTTATATTAATCAAAGCATTCTTTTTTGCCATTTCCATCCACATTCTTTTTTCGTTTGTTAATCTCGTAATTATTTTTATTTTTTTATAATTTTTTAACTCAAAAAACTTCTCAAGTAAGCTTTTATTTACCTTCTTCTCAATAATTACAACAGGTGGAGGTGATTTTTCGTTGTAATATTGGGCAATGAAAATTTCTAAAATATTTTTATCCTGACTATCAACCGCACCCTTTGGGAAAAAACTTTTATCACCAAGATGTTTGGAATTTCTAATCATCACCAAATTCACGCAAAAAACACCTTCTTTTTCTTCAATGGCAATAATATCCGCATCGTTCTCACTAAAATCACTCACAAACTGTTTGAGCCTAACTTGTCTTAAGCTTTGAATTCTGTCACGGAACACAGCTGCTCTCTCAAATTCATTTTTTTCAGCATAATTAGTCATTTTTTCAGACAAATTATTTATTACCTTTGTATCTTTGCCGTTTAAAAACATCATCGCTTGATTGATGTCCTCTTTGTAATCTTCTTCTGAAATTAAATTGACACATGGAGCAGAACATCTCTGAATCTGATGTTCCATGCAAGGGCGTGATCTATTTTTAAAAACAGAATTTTCACATGTCCTCAATAAAAAGACCTTTTGTAATAACTTTATGCTGTCTCGTACTGCAGGTGAATTTGGGAAGGGACCGAAGTAATTTTGCTCTTTTTTCTGTAAGCCACGATGAAAAGATATTCTTGGAAATTGATCACCTGATATTTTCAAATAGGGATATGATTTATCATCTCTGAAGATAACGTTATATCTTGGCAAATGGTTTCTAATAAGGTTATTTTCAAGAATAAGTGCTTCTGCTTCAGTGTTAGTGACAGTAAATTCAATTGAATCAATATTGCTGACCATCATTTTTGTTCTCGGGCTTGAATGGTTTTTCCCAAAGTATGAGGTCACCCTTTTTTTTATATCTTTCGCCTTACCGATATATATAATCTCTTTTTTTCCATTTATCATCCTGTAAATGCCAGGTAGATTAGGAAATTTTTTTATTTCTTTTTTTAAATCAGTCAAAACTACCCTAGCAAGTTTCCTCCAATAGCCCAGTCTTCTGATTCAACTTCATCAAATACAATATAAGTATAAGATGGTGGTTTATTTGCAACCCTTTGCATAACGTCAGTAATTTCCTTTGCTATTTCTTGTTTTTGATTTTTATCTAACTTTCCAGCAAGTTTTACATTTATGTATGGCACTGTGATCCTCCTATTTCTTTTTTTATTAATAAAAAAACATTATTAAACATTTTAGTGGTTAACCTCTTCGTTTGAGTATTATATCTACTACAGTGATAACTATCATAAAGAATTAGTTTATTTGGCAACTCATATCTTGCAGCATGGGAAAATTTAAAGTTTTTCTTAACTAAATCCATGGCAGTTAGAATCGCATTATGTGCAATCGTTCCCAATGCAAGGAGCACCGTTTTTTGTTCGAGTGACTCAATTTCGCTTTGAAGATATTGATTACAATTCTTTATTTCATCGGGCAAGGGTTTATTCAGAGGTGGGAGGCATTTAACTGCATTTGTGATCTTGCAATTGATGAGCTCAAGCCCATCTCCTTGTGCTTCTGAATTCTTTTTATTTGAGAAGCCATGTTTAAATAATGTTTCATATAAAATAATTCCTGCATGGTCTCCTGTAAAAGGTCTGCCTGTTTTGTTAGCCCCATGTAAACCTGGAGCCAAGCCAACAATTAAAAGTTTAACCTCTTTTGCTCCAAAAGCTGGAACCGGCTTACAAAAGTAATTAGGATATTTTTGCCTAGAAGAATTTAAATAATTATTTAATCGATCACATCTATTGCAATTGGGATCATAGTTCATTTCTGAATCAATCCAAGGGGGTAATCTCTATAAATTCTTTATTATAATCAGTGAGTTGGTCAAAATTTAAATACTTGTAAATCTCACTTGAATCTTCACTTATCTTATCTTTCATAAAATTTAGGTATTCTTCTTTTGAAGGAATATAACCTAGCAATGCACATATCGATGCTAGCTCGGCGGAGCCAAGATAAACCTGAGCATCCTTACCCATCCTATTGTCAAAATTTCTCGTACTGGTAGAGAATACTGTAGCCTTATCTTCAACTCTTGCCTGATTTCCCATACAAAGACTGCAGCCAGGTATTTCAGTCCTAGCCCCCACACCCTCAAAAATTTTATAAATTCCTTCTTTTTTAAGTTGAGATTCATCCATTCGTGTTGGTGGTGCAATCCATAATTCATTTACGGATTTTTTTTCACCCTTCATCACAAAGCCAGCAGCTCTATAATGGCCAATATTTGTCATACAACTCCCTATGAATACCTCGTCAATCTTGTTTGACTCTATCTCTGAAAGTTTTTTGATATCGTCTGGATCATTTGGACAAGCCACAAGTGGTTCAGTTATGGAATTTAAATCTATATCTAAAATATAAGAATATTGTGCATCCTCATCAGGCTCTAGCAATTCTGGATTTTTAATCCACTGCTTCATGTCATTAATTCGTCTTTTTAACGTTCTTGCATCTTGGTATCCATTTTCAATCATTTTCTCCATAAGAAATATATTTGACTGCAAGAATTCAATGATAGGTTCTTTGTTTAATCTAACTGTACAACCGTTCGCAGATCTTTCAGCCGAAGCATCAGAAAACTCAAACGCTTGTTCGACCTTCAAATCTGGCAAACCTTCAATTTCTAAAATTTTGCCATTAAAAATGTTCTTCTTACCCTGCTTCCCGATGGTTAATTGATTTTCTTTAATTGCATAATATGGAATCGCATTCACTAAATCTCTCAATGTAATGCCAGGTTGCATTTCACCTGAGAATCTTACTAAAACTGATTCTGGCATATCAATAGGCATAACACCGATTGCTGCCGCAAATGCTACAAGGCCCGATCCTGCAGGAAAAGATATTCCAATTGGAAATCGAGTATGTGAGTCCCCACCAGTACCCACCGTATCAGGTAGTATCATTCTATTTAACCATGAGTGTATTACGCCATCTCCAGCTTTTAGAGATACACCGCCTCGGCTACTCATAAATTCTGGTAACGTGTGTTGAAGTTCTATATCAACTGGCTTTGGATATGCTGCTGTGTGACAAAAACTTTGCATAACTAAATCTGCACTGAATCCTAAACAAGCTAAATCTTTGAGCTCGTCCCTTGTCATTGCCCCTGTGGTATCTTGTGATCCAACAGTTGTTATTTTAGGTTCGCAATAAGATCCTGGAGTAATACCTTCAACACCACAAGCCTTTCCTACCATTTTCTGTGCAAGCGTAAAGCCATGTTTTTTTTGATCTTTGCCAATTGATTGTGTAAAAATTTTACTTGGCTCAAGGCTAAGTGTATTTCTAGATTTCTCAGTTAAACCTTTGCCAATAATTAATGAAACCCTCCCCCCTGCTCTTACTTCATCAAGAAGTGTAATTGGCTTAAGATCGAATGATGATAGAGAATTATTGTCTTCATCAAAAATTTTTTCATTCACAAAATCTATCTCTATAATGTCTCCAGTCTTAAAGTTTGAAACATCACACTCAATTGGTATAGCTCCAGAGTCCTCTGCTGTGTTGAAAAATATGGGTGCAATTTTTCCACCCAATATTACGCCTCCCGTATTCTTGTTAGGAATGTAGGGAATAGGTTCTCCAATATGCCATTGAAGTGAATTTATTGCAGATTTTCTTGATGAACCTGTACCAACAATATCTCCTACAAAAACAATTGGAAGATCATTTTTTTTAAGTTGTTCAATTTTTTCAAAAATGTCTGGGACCTTATTTATAAGCATGGACTTTGCATGTAATGGGATGTCTGGTCTTGACCAGGCTTCTTGTGCAGGTGACAGGTCATCTGTATTGATTTCCCCATCAACTTTCAGAACAATCATTTTAAGCTTATCTTTTATTTTAGGTTTCTTTGTAAACCAGTCTGCAGCAGCCCAAGATTGAATTACTTGAGTTGCAAACTTATTTCCTGCTTTATGAAGTTTCTCAACATCATAAAATGAATCAAAAATTAATACACTTTTAGATAAAGATTGAGCTGCATATTCAGCTTGATCACTTTCTAATAATTTTACGAGTGCTTGGACGTTATAACCGCCCAACATAGTCGATAATAATTCTGTTGCATATTTTGGTCTAAGATAAGGGCTCGTGGTTTTTTTTATTGCCACATCATTCAAAAAAGCCGCTTTAATGTATGCAGCTGGATCAACGCCTGCAGGAATTTTATTTACAAAAATATCAATTAATGTTTTCGATTGTTCTTGGTGATTTTTTTTTAAAAGCTCAACTAAATCTGCAGTTTGTTCAGGAGTCAAAGCAAGAGAAGGTAGCCCTTGATCTGTTCTTTTTTTTTCTTCAACTTGATAGGATTTAAGCATTATTTCCTTAATTTTTTTTTATTAAACTTTACAAGCATAGATTTTAAATTAAAAAGATTGATTTCCCAAAAGGAAATTCTTGTTTTGGGTTTTAATTGATGGAAAATTTATTCTTTAATTAATGTTAAAATGAGATTATAAAGAAAATTAAAGGTGTTATATGGCTTTTGCAATTACTTCTATTTCTCCAATTGATGGCAGATACTCAAATCAAACTGAAAGTTTGAAGCCAATATTTAGTGAGTTTGGTTTAATTAAAAATAGAGTTAAAGTAGAAATACTTTGGTTAATCGCTCTCAGTAATGACAAAGAAATAAAAGAACTTCCAAAATTTTCTAAACAAAATCTAAAATACCTCCATAACCTTATTTTAGATTTCAATGAAAAAGATGCAAAAGCAATAAAGGCCATAGAAAAAAAAACAAACCATGATGTGAAGGCTATTGAATATTGGTTAAGAATCCAACTAAAGAAAAAAAAATTAGGGATGGTAAATGAGTTCATTCACTTTTCATTGACATCGGAGGATGTTAATAATTTATCATATGCCCTAATGTTGAAAGAAGGTCTTTCATCAATAATTATTCCAAACATTAAACAGATAAGCAGAATATTAAAAAGTAATTCGAAAAAATTCTCAAGTGTTCCCATGCTTTCAAGAACACATGGTCAAACAGCAAGCCCGACGACATTAGGTAAAGAATTTGCTAATGTCAATTACCGTATTGAAAGGCAAATCAATCAATTAAAAAATCAGGAAATTTTGGGGAAAATTAATGGGGCTGTAGGTAATTTCAATGCACACATTTCTGCTTATCCAAAAAAGAATTGGCCAGCTTTTGCAAAGAAATTTGTTTCATCATTAAAGTTAACAAATAATCCTTTAACCACACAAATTGAACCTCATGACTTTATTGCAGAGATTTTTCAAAATGTAACAAGAATCAATACAATCCTGATAGATCTTAATAGAGATATCTGGGGATATATTTCGTTAGGGTACTTTAAACAAAAAGTCATCAAAGGTGAAATCGGCTCATCAACCATGCCTCATAAGGTCAACCCAATTGATTTTGAAAACTCTGAGGGAAATCTCGGTCTTTCAAACGCCATTTTAAATCATTTGGCTGAAAAACTTCCATTATCAAGATGGCAAAGAGACTTAACAGATTCAACCGTTCTCAGAAATATTGGTGTAGGTTTTGCTTACGGACTTATTGCATACAGATCTTGTATCAAAGGCCTGAATAAACTAGAAGTAAATAAATCAATTATGCGCACAGAATTAGAAAAATCATGGGAAGTGCTTGCTGAACCAATTCAAACTGTGATGAGAAAAAATGGTATCGAAAATTCTTATGAAAAGCTTAAAGAAATTACACGTGGAAAAGGAAAGATCTCCCAAGAAAGCATTCATCATTTCATTAAAAATTTAAAAATATCAAAAGAAGATAAGAATTATTTACTTGCATTAACTCCGCATTCTTATATTGGCCTTGCTAATCAATTAAGCAAAGAAAATTAAATGGTTGAAGTATTGGTTCTTTATTATTCAAGAACAGGTGCAGTGAAGGAACTAGCATCTTACTTGGCACGGGGAATAAATTCAATCGATGGTGCTGAAGCAAAAATAAGGACAGTTCCTGAGATAAGTCCAGATACAAAAAAATCTAAGAGTGAAATACCTGAATCCGGCGCTTTATTTGCAACGCTTGATGATCTAAAAAACTGTGACGGCTTGATGCTTGGAAGCCCAACAAGATTCGGAAATATGGCTTCTCCGATAAAATATTTTCTAGAAACTGCTACCCCATTATGGGTTGAGGGTGCATTGGAAGATAAACCAGCAGCTGTATTTACATCAAGTGCTTCAATGCATGGCGGGAATGAATCAACGCTTCTGTCAATGCAATTACCCCTAATGCATATGGGTATGATTCTCGTTGGAATTCCTTATTCAGTTTCAGAGTTATCAAAAACAATTTCTGGAGGAACCCCTTATGGGTCTTCACATGTTAGAGGTGAAGAAGAAAAAGGAATCAGTGAAGATGAAAAAAAAATATGTATTGCTCATGGAAAACGGCTCGCTGAACTTTGTCTAAAAATCAAACAATAATCACTCTTTACTATCTATCTGTTATCAGCCTAATAGGTTTAATATTTTTAAATCTTATTTGGGAAATTTTTTTCAATCCTCTTGATAGCGGTGGTTCTTGGATGGTAGTAAAGTCATTAATTTTACTAATACCACTGCCAGGTATTTTGAGTAAAAATAGGTATACATATCAATGGTCAAGCATGTTTATATGGCTTTTTATTATGGAGGGTATTGTAAGGTTTTATGGTGAATCTGGAATATCTGGAAGTATCGCTGCTTTTCAAATTTTTTTAGGATCTATTTTCTTTTTTAGTAGTATATTTTTTTGTAAGGTTATAAAGAAATAATGCATATTTTAATTTCAAATGACGACGGTTATAAATCGAAAGGAATACAAGTCTTAATAAGAGAACTAGAAAAATATGCGCAAATAACCGTTGTTGCGCCGAGTCGAAATCGAAGTGGGGCCAGTAGTTCATTGTCTCTCGATAGATCAATTAAAGTAACCCAGAAAGATGATTCGTTCTACTATCTGAGTGGAACACCCACCGACTGTGTGCATATTGCATTAACTGGATTAATGCATTCGTTACCGGATATGGTGATATCAGGAATCAATCATGGGCCCAATTTAGGTGATGACACCATATATTCTGGAACCGTTGCAGCAGCCATTGAAGGCTATCTCCTAAATATTCCCTCTTTTGCAGTATCAATGGGAAGTGCAAATCCCAAAAATTTTGAAACTGCAGCTAAAGTTACTTCAGATCTCATTAAGTTATATAATAAAAATAATACTGGTACTGCAACTCTTTTAAATGTAAATGTTCCTGATATTCCATATGCTGAATTGAAGGGAATGGAAGTTACTCGTTTGGGTAAAAGGCATGCTGCAGAAAAAGCAATAGAAAAAAAACACAGTCAAAAAGAATCTTTATATTGGATTGGAGAAGTTGGGCAACCAAATGATGGAGGGCCAGGTACAGATTTTTATGCCCTAAAGAATAATCTTGTATCAATCTCGCCAATCCATCCAGACCTGACTGATTTTAAAAATATTGAAGCAACAAAGGATTGGATTAGATAAATAATGAACCATACACTAAAAAATTGTTTAATTTTATTCACTTTATTCCTTTTTTATGGATGTGCTGCTAAAAAACCTGCGCCAGTTGAAAAAAATTATGAAGTTGAAAGGCCTGCTAAGGTTGAAAAAAAGACTTCAACGTGTCCTGAAGTATACACGGTGAAAGACGGAGAAACTATTTTTAGTATTGCTATTAAATGTGGGGTTGATTATAAAAGACTTGCTGATGCTAACGGGTTAAAAAAACCTTATTTTGTAAAAAAAGGTGATCAGTTAAGGTTAGACATAATTCAAGAGCAAATTGATGAAGTAGCTCCGAAGAAAAATGATGTTGTAGAAATATCAACTTATAAGGAAGAAGATATTACAGAACAAACCTCATCTCCTGAACTTATCCTTGGTGATCCAATAGAGGTTAAGGGGCCAAAGGCTTTTAAGGAAGTTTATTCGAAAAAAACCTTCAAAGAAACAAGAAAAGTTGTAGCCAACCAAAATTATAAGAAATGGGGTTGGCCGACTGATGGGCAACCTATCAATGCCTTTAACCCATCTTCAGAAAAAAAAGGAGTAGATTTTTTAGGGGCTCAAGGGCAACAAATAAGATCAATTTCAAAGGGCAGGGTAATTTATGCTGGTGAGGAGCTCGAGGGGTACGGGAAAATGACCATAATAAAACATGATAAAAACATTTTGAGTGTTTATGGTTATCAACAGGAGATCTTAGTCAAAGAAGGGCAAAATGTTATAGCAGGTGAATCTATTGGTACCATGGGAATGACAGGAACTGATAGCGTAAAACTACACTTCGAAATCAGAGAAAATGGTAAATCAATTGATCCGGTAAAATTTCTAAGATCTAAGCTTAATTAAGCTCTCCGCTTCCTTCTCTTTTGTAATAATCTTTCACAGTAGACATATCGTATTCTCTTGCCCAAGTAATAATTTCATCAAAGGCCTTAGCTGAAACTTCACCATCATCATGTGCAAATATACCTGCTCGTTCACGAATAACTAAAATGCCTGGAATTACTTTTATTTGAAAATACTCAGCTATTTCTTTATCTTTTTCAATATCCACCATACCAAAAATTATATCTTTGTTTTTCTTGGCTGCTGCCTCAAAAACAGGAGTAAACTCCACACATGGATCGCACCATGGTGCCCAAAAGTCAACGATGACAAAATCATTTTCTTCTATCGTTTTTTTAAAATTATCTTTTGTTAATGTTACAAAATTACTCATCTTTACCCCTTATAAATTGTCCCACTTATTCTCAAAATAAATTTCATTCAGCTGAAGTCTTTTTCTTGAAGCTCCTTCCGTCTCTGCTTGCTCATTAGTCATCATATCTTTTGAAAGTGGTTTTCCAATAGCTATAAATGAAATTACATCGAATTCTACGGGAATATTTGCTAAATTTCTAATTTTTTCTGAATCAAAACCACCCATTTGATGAGCTGCTAAACCCATGTAGGTGGATTGCAAGCAAATATTTTCTGACGCGGCGCCAGTATCATATTTTGCCCATTTATTTTCGTTATTATTGTGTTTAAAATTTTTATTTGCACATACACAAATCAAAAGTGATGTATCCATCGCCCAATTTTGATTTCCCACTGATAAACAGTTTAAGGCGTTTACCCAAGATACCGCATCTTTTTTTTGAAAAATAATAAATTTCCATGGCTGATCTCCAAAACAGGAGGGAGCCCATCTGGCTGCCTCGAGAATTGACTTAACAGCATTGTCATCCATTATAAAGTTAGGGTCAAATGCCCTAGGGCTCCATCTTTCTGCTATTAACGGAGCAATTTCAGCTTCGGTAGTGGCTAATTTTTTCATCAAATTTCTTATGTTAATGATAAATTTTAAATTAATTGATTAACTTTACTGATTATAATTCAATTTAAAAGGGTATATTGTTTTTTTAAAAAACTTAAAAAATATTTGTGATGAATGAGGATAGAAATAAATTTTTTATGCAAAAGGCATTTAAACAAGCAAATAATGCCCTTGAAATTGATGAGGTCCCGATTGGAGCCGTTATCGTTTTCAATGATGAAATCATAGGCGAGGGCTTTAATCAATCTATTAAAAAGTCTGATCCAACTGCACATGCTGAAATTATTGCAATTCAATCAGCTGGGAATAAAAAAAATAATTATAGATTAGTTAATTGTGACTTATTTGTGACGCTTGAACCATGCATAATGTGTTTCGGTGCAATCATGCACGCTAGGATTAAAAATGTTTATTATGCTGCAAGTGATTCTAAGCAAGGTGTGTGTGGAGGTTTTACTGACCTTACGCTGAATAAATCTTTAAACCATCACTGTAGTTTCCATCAAGGTTTAATGGACAGTGAGTCAGAGCGTTTGCTTCAACAATTTTTTAAAGAAAAAAGAATAAAAAAAAACCGCACTTAAATTAGTACGGTTTTTTTAATTTAAACAAGTAATTAGTCTCTATTACCCATCAGTGCCATCAGGATATGTAAAAGATGCACAAATAAATTGTATATATTGAGGTATAAAGCTAATGTTGCCATGATGTAGTTTGTTTCACCGCCTCTAACTATTCTGTTCACATCATAAAGAATAAAGCCTGAGAAAATTAACACAGCTATTGACGAAATTGCTAATGACATTGCTGGGATTTGGAAAAATATGTTCACCACCATAGCAAGAATCATCAATAGGAGACCAATCATGAGGAATTTACCCATAAATGAGAAATCTCTCTTACTTGTTGTCGCTATTCCGGAAAGAACAAGGAATATGGTTGCTGTACCACCCGCAGCAAGGCCTACGATCTGACCTCCATTACTCAAGCTGAAAGCAACTTGTAAAATTGGTCCTAGCAGGATACCCATTAAGAATGTTAGACCAAGCAAAAAGACAACACCAAGGCTGCTATTTCTATTTGCTCTAATAAGGTAAAACATTCCAAACATTGCACCTAGGGTAACAATAAAAAATAATATTGGGCTTTGTGCCGCAAAACCAAAGTTCATCGACATCCCCATGAGCGCTCCAATGAGTGTAGGTATGAGCGAAAAGCCTAATAGTGCATATGTGTTTCTTAAAACTTTATTAGTTGAAATCTCTGAAGCTGTTTGACTTGCAACGTTAAAATTATTTGCCATGTTCTTAGTTATTCCTTTATTTAAATAAAAAATTAATACCCCTATAGGATAAGGGCAATATCAGTAAAGTTCAAGTAATTTGGTCAAGTTTTATATAGGATTTTTATGGATCTAATTATTTTTAAAATAACTCTTAATGGCTTCAATGCAATATTTATGAGATTCTGCTTTATTAATAATTTTTTTTGAAATTTTTCTTCGCATAGCAAATAATCTTTTTATTGAGGCCTGATCTTGATTCCATGTTAGTTTTTCCAATAAAAAATCTACCTGATTGCTTTGATTGCAAACCAAAACCATGTCGCAACCAGCCTCTAAAGCTTTTGTAACCCTTAAAACGATGTTCTCCTCAAAAATTTTAGCTGCACTCATTCCCATATCGTCTGAAAAAATAGCTCCTTCAAAACCCAAAAGCTCTCTGAGTTGCTCTTTTAACCAAAATTTAGAAAAACCTGCGGGATTTGGATCACAGGAAGAATAAATTACGTGAGATGGCATAATACCCAATATATTTTTCTTGATTAATTCTTTAAAAATACTCATATCATTATTTTGTATGTCTTTAAGTTCTCTTTTATCAATAGCTACCTCTAAATGCGTATCTTCTTTAATATATCCATGACCCGGAAAGTGTTTACCAATACCTTGCATACCTCCAGATTTAAGGCCCTCTATAAGTGAAGATGAAAGTTGAATGATTGGCTCGATTTCTTGATGAAAGGACCTGTTGCCAATTATCGAGCTGTTTCCAAAGTTTATATCGAGTACAGGTGTAAAACTGAAATCTATATCACACTCCCCTAATTCATTAGCGATGAGAGATCCACATGATTTTGCATACTCTATCGCCTCACTTTTATCATGATTATAAATTTGACCTAGAACAGCCATTTCAGGAATCATAGAGAATTCCTCTCTAAACCTTTGAACTCCCCCCCCCTCATGATCAACTGCAATTAGAAGATTTTTTTTTACTTTTCTAATCGAGGAAACTAATAATTTTATTTGTTTTTTATTTTTAAAGTTTCTTGAAAATAAGATCACGCCACCAACTAACCCATGCTGCAATCTCTCAATGTCTTTATTTGACAGTTCAGTCGATTCAACGTCAATCATTAAGCAAGTCATTTTTTAGTTAACTCCATCATCAAAGTTAAATTTATTCATTCTTTTTTATATCCCAAAATTTATGTAAGAAATCTCCAGTAAAATTTATAGCAAAGACCATAGACATAATGCTTGCCCCTACAAATATTGCATAATGTGGAGAAGCCAGGAGATAACGCACACTATCTCTCATCATACCCCCTAAAGATGCTTCTGGTGGCTGCAAACCCAGGCCGAGAAAAGAAAGGCTTGCCTCAGCAATAATTAAGCCTGCAACAGCATATGTAGCTTCTACAATTAGAGGTGTTGATATGCCTGGTAAGATATGCGAAAAGATTATCCTTGATTTTGAGCTTCCCATTGACTGAGACGCCTTTACAAAATCTTGCTCTTTAATAAGCAGAGTTTGTGCTCTAGCTAGTCTTGCATAACTGACCCAACCACCTATTGATAGAGCAATAATTAAATTTAATTTTCCTGGAGAGAGAATTGCCGCAAAAGCTATTGCGAGAAGAATGCCTGGAAAAGACATAAAAAGTGTTGTAATAAATTTTATAAGTTGATCAAATTTCCCTCCAAAAAAACCTGATAAAACTCCTATGGAAATTCCAAAAAAACTTGTGACAATAGTAACGCTTAAGATTATTTCAAAAGAATTAATGAAACCATCAACTAATCTATAATATATATCACGCCCGTAATCATCCTTACCAAACCAATAACTCAAATTTGGTGTCATCAGGATTTCATCTACCTTCATAAAGCTTGAGTCAAAATTATTAAATAATTTTAAAATGATTGAACATACCCAAAATAAAATTATGCCTAAAGCTATTTTTTTCATGAATCTTGATGTCTCATTCTTGGGTCAAAAAATCGATAGGCCACTTCGGTAAAAAAATTTATCACAACATATGAAGATGCAATAATTAGAACACATGCTTGAGTGACCGGATAATCCCTCGTTTGAATAGATGATACCAATAACTTTCCTAAGCCATCCCAATTAAATAGTGTTTCAGTAATTACGGCGCCTGATAACAGTGAGCCAAACTGCAGCCCAATAATAGTGATAAGAGGGATAAGAATTAATCTAAACATATGATGCAAAGTAATGCCCAGTTCCCCAAGACCCTTTGCTCTGGCAGTTCTTACTACATCTGAGTGAATAATTTCTATCATGCAGTTTCTCGTCATTTTTATAATTACCGCAAGAAGTCCTAAAGCAAGAGTCATTGCAGGCAAAATAATTGAATATTTACTCGTCATTCCACTTACAGGCAACCAACCTAAATAAATCGACATTACCAGAATCAATAACGGGCCAAGAAAAAAATGTGGTATGGAAATAAAAAATAAGCTCAAATTTACAATGCATTTATCAATTAAGCTTCCTTCAAATTTTGCAGCTAAAATTCCTCCAATAAAACCAAAAAAGATTGCGATAAACAATGAAAGAGAGGCCAAAAGATAGGTATTTTTTATGGCGTCAAACAACTGTTGTTGTATTGGCATGTTAGTTAAAATTGAATTGCCAAAATTACCCTGAATTAATTGGCTGATTGAGATTAACATTTGCACAACAATTGGTTTATTAAGGCCAAGTTCATTCCTTAATTTTTCTTGATCAGCTAGTGAAGCTGATTCTCCCATCATCACCGTAACTGGATCACCTGGAATGAGGTGTAATATTAAAAAAGTAATAAAAAAAATGCCAAGAATTTGGCAAATACTTATGAGTAATAGTTTAAACAATGTTATTTCTCATTTATTAATACATTTGTTCCTACTGAAATAAGATTAAAAAGCTCAATTACATCTCTATTGCCCATTCTGATACATCCTTCCGAAACTGGTTGGCCTAAATCTCTCTCATATGGCGTGCCATGAATGTAGATGTATCTTTGCATAGTATCAACATTACCAAGTCTATTGAACCCTACCTCAAGGCCTGATAACCAGATAATTCTTGACAATATCCAGTCTTTTTTTGTTTGTAATAATGCATCTTCAGGTCTTAAAACTTTATTTATTGATCTTCTTGCAGAAAAGACAGTATATATTGGAAGATTATCTCCAATTTTAGCCCTTATAATATGTTTACCAAGAGGAGTTTTAAAACTATTTTTTTGTTGTCCTATCCCATTTTTTGCAGTTGAAATAGAAAATCGTTTGATAAGAATTTCTCTCTCATATAAAGATAACTCCTGATTTTTTATGGAGATGCTGATATATGTTCTTTTATTTTTTTTTAATGCCATTTAATCCACTCCAACTTCCGTCAAGTTTGAGTTCATAGTCTGATATATTTTTTCTAAAAGCCACAAAACTTCCTTCATACCAAAGTGGAATCAATCCAATATCTTGATAAGTATTTAATATTACCTTATTCCAATCATTTGTATCTATTGCTTCTGACAGAATTCTATCCATGTTTCCATCAGAATATTTCCCTCTATTTAAGCCTAAGGGAGATAGTTGAGCAGTGGAAAAAATCTTAAAATATATATCAGGATTTGTGATGCCTACCCAAGTGAGGGTATAAAGTTGAAAATTACCTGCCTGTATATCTCTAAAAAAGGTTCCCCAATCTAATGACTTAATTTGGAGATCAATACCAACATTTTTTAATTGATTCTGAATGATAGTGGCAATCTTAACTCGAAATGGATCGGTAGAAGTTTTTAAAACAAGCTTTATGGGCTTGGTAATGTTTAACTCTGAAATTAATTTTTTTGATGCTTGAGGATCAAATTTAATTTCATCTATTGATGCACTCGCCCAATGTTCTGGTGGAAGAATTTGAAATGCAGCTCTTGTTTTGTTAGGTAAAAAATATTCCAATATTTCCTCTAGATTAATTGCTTTTGATATTGCCAATCTTAACTTCTTGTTCTTGAGATTTTTATCTTTGAAGTTAAAACCAATATAGGAAACATTTGAGCCAAACCCTTCAATAATTCTTAATTTTTTATCTTCCTTAATAATTTCGATCATTTCTAATGGCAGATCATTTTGTATTAAGTCTATTTCCTCATTCATAAGTTTTAATGCTCTTACCGTTGGATCCTTTATCTCAATTAAATTAATTAGTTGCCCATCACTTCTTCTCAATAGTTTTATATTGGGTGAACTTTCTACTAACTCAAAAGGACCTGATCCAATGGGCATTTCAGAAAAGTTATGATTTTTAATCAGTTGCTCTTTTGGAAGAATAAAAAAACTAAGTTGAGATAAAAAATTTGGTTCTTTTTTTTTGAGGTTTATACGAAAAAATTTATCAGATTTTTTTCTTATATTTTTTATATTTTGTAATTGCTGAAAATATGGTGAGGTAGGAAGGTTTTTTAAGTTTTCAAGCGTGCTTATTATGTCATCTAAATCAACCTGTCTTCCTTCATAAAAGAAAGGTAGCTTTCTTTTTAAATGAAAAGCATATTGCAGATTATTTATTTTTTTAAAAGACACTACATGTGATCTTGGTAAAAAATTTTCATCAAGATATATGAAGGGAGTATAAATCAACTGTGAAAGTTTCTTTGAGGCAGCGTCTGACTGAAACCTTGGGTCTAACTGTTGGGGTTTTTGGGCAATGCCAAAGTTAATATCATTTTCATCAAACTTTTCAGAGCAACCGGTGAGTGTGAATGCAATCAAAAAATATATAAGTATTTTTTGAAATAAATTTTGCATTATTTTGATAATTTTAATAAATTTTTTGACTTGAATTTCATACCCAAGCTTTTAAGAAATTGTCCCAATGTGTTTTTTTATATCTAGTAATAAGTTCTTTAAAGTTATCTATTTCTTTTGTATATGCCGCCGCTGTTAATTCTTTTTTTGACAACAGGTATCTCAGATAAACTAAGTATGTGTTAGCTACATCCGTTTCACAATAATTTCTAATTGATTCTAAATCACCATTTAAAAATGTTTCCCAAACTTTACCGCCATCCATATCAAGCTTGCCAGGAAAATCATATATCTTGCAAATTTCATTTAACGATGCATTATTTCTTCCGCTATACAGGGCTAACACATCCATTAGATCAAGGTGCCTTCTGTGATACCTACTCATATAATTATTCCATTTAAAATCAGAATGATTGTCACCTGTATCGAAGTAAATTTCTGAAGAAATATGGTTTGCAAGGGCTCTATAATTGAGAACAGGCAGATCAAAACCAGTCCCATTCCATGATACTAAATTTGGTACGTATTTATCTAATCCATCAAAAAAATGCTTTAAGATACCTGCTTCGTTTGTATTCTCATCCCCTAAGGTCCAAACCTCTGTTCTCTCATCTGTTTTTAATACACATGAAATAGCAACAATTTGATGAAGGTGAGGAGGTAAAAAATCATGTCCGACTTTTTGACGTCTTTTGAAATTTGCAATGTTTACCACATCAAAGTCGGATAAGCTTTCTTCAAGGTTATAAAGTTTCCTAATACCTTTAATGTCAGGAATAGTTTCTAGATCAAATATGAGAGTTGGAGTCAAAATTTATTTTGGGAATATTCCAGTTGAAAGATATCGATCACCCCTATCACAAGCAATTGAAACAATATGTGAATTAGGATTTTTTTTGGCAATTTGTAATGCCACATAAAGTGCACCACCTGTTGATGCTCCTGAAAAAATACCTTCTCTGCTAGCTAAATTTCTTGCTGTATCTTCAGCATTTTTTTGAGACACATTAATTATTTCATCAATATTTTGGTCTGAAAAAATTGTTGGCATATATTCTTTTGGCCATTTCCTTATTCCAGGAATTTGTGCACCCTCCTCTGGCTGAACTCCAATTATTTTGATGCTCTTATTTTTTTCCTTTAGAAATTTTGATGTACCTACAATCGTGCCTGTTGTGCCCATACTCGAAACAAAATGTGTAACTTCTTTATTTGTGTCACGCCATATTTCTGGGCCCGTCCCTTCATAATGTGCTTTAGGATTATTTTTATTACCAAATTGATCTAGTACAATTCCTTCTCCCCTTTGTTGCATATTAAGGGCAGTGTCTCTTGCAAGCTCCATGCTTCCTTCTTGAGAGGTAAGTATTATTTCTGCTCCAAAAGCCTTCATAGTTTGTCTTCGTTCAACTGATTGATTCTCTGGCATTATTAATACCATTTTATAACCTCTCATGGCTGCAACCATAGCCAAAGCAATGCCAGTATTTCCAGATGTTGCCTCAATAAGTGTATCGCCTGGTTTAATTTTTCCTGAAATTTCAGCTTCATTTATCATATAAAAAGCTGGTCTGTCTTTAACTGATCCTGCTGGATTATTGCCCTCCAACTTTAAAAATATATTCCCATCATCTGAATTATTAAGTCTTTTTATTTTTGCTAATGGTGTATTACCAATTGTACTCTCAAGTGTATTTTTCATTTTTGGTATTTTTTATAAATATAAACCGTTATAAATATAAATAATAAGTAATTCATTAAAGCAAGTTGAGGGAGAGTTAATCCAAATAAAGTCCAATCAATAGATGAACAATCACCTGCTCCCCGGAATAATAATTTAAATGCTTCTGTTAAAGGAAAACTATCGAACATATAGTCAAGATCTAATCCACATTCAGCAGGAACAGAAATTATTTTGCTCTGGATTAAAATGTGTCGAATAGAAAAAACTACACCTGTGAAATTTATCAAAATTAAAACTAAAAAATGTAAAAACCTTACAATTTTATTATGATTTAAGAAGCTAAAAAAAATGAATGCTGCCCCACCAACAATAAAAATTATCCGCTGGGTTATGCATAGAGGGCAAGGTTCAAGCTGATATTTCTCTTGAATGAATAGCGCTATGATGACCAAAAAAAATGAAAAAGTAGCAGCTAAAAGATTCACTGCCTTGAAAGATAAATTAAATTTCATATATTTAAAATTTTCAATAATAGTCCTATAATATTAACTCATTAAATGAGAATATTTTGAATACTCCTATCATAAACGACTTTATTTCTGATGAACTAAAAATTTTCTCAGTCACTGAAATTAATCGCCTCGTAAAAAAAATATTAACTGACACATTCGATTCTTGTTGGATTAAAGGTGAGATTTCTAACTTTACACAAGCCAGCTCTGGACATTGGTATTTTACTCTCAAAGATAACAGCTCCCAAGTTAGATGTACCATGTTTCACGGTAAAAATAAGTTTGTAGACTGGGAGATCAATGATGGTGATCTTGTTGAGGTTCATTGTGATGTGAGCTTATATGAAGCGAGAGGTGAATATCAATTAAATGTAAATAAAATTCAAAAGTCAGGCCTTGGGAAATTATTTGAGACTTACCAATTACTTAAAATTAAATTAGAAAAAGAAGGGTTATTTGAAGAGGGAAATAAAATAACAATTCCAAAAAATATAAAAAAAGTTGGGGTTATTACATCTCAAAGTGGAGCGGTTGTTCAAGATATTATAAGTACAATGAGAAGACGAAATAAATGTATCGAAATCATAATTTATCCAACACAGGTGCAAGGGCAAGCATCTATTGAAAACATTATTAATGCTGTTGAAATAGCTAATATCAGAAATGAAGTCGATGTCATTATCATTGCTCGTGGAGGGGGTTCAATTGAAGATTTATGGGCATTCAATGATGAAAATGTTGTCAGATCAATCGCCACATCAAGTATAGCTACCATATCAGCTATTGGTCATGAAACAGACTTTACTTTAACAGATTTTGTAGCTGATTTAAGAGCACCAACGCCAACTGCTGCTGCAGAAATAGTAAGCGATGAATTATCACTTTTTTTAGAAAAACTTCGCTCATTAAAATCAGATTCATTGAATATTATTCAACATAAACTTTATGAAATTTATCAAAAAATTGATCATTACGAAAAGAGGTTGCTCTCACCAAAAGAAAAAATTAAAGCTCAAAATATGCTCGTTCACAATTTTTCAAAAAGGATCCAATCTTCAATGCAAAGCCAACTGAATATCTATCAGAATAAAGTTGAATCTTTAGAGCAAGGGCTAATCTTATTGAATCCTAATAATATATTATCTAGAGGTTATGCAATTGCTTTTAACGAAAAAAATATTCCAATCACCAACGCAAAAAAAACTGCCGTGAATGATAAAATTAAAATTAAACTGCATCGCGGATTGTTGAAAACAACTGTAACTAAAAAAGTAGATGGATAATAATAAACACAAAGGAAATTCAAAGTTTTTAATCCTATGCCTTGGCGCACTTGGAGTAGTTTTTGGTGATATCGGTACAAGCCCTCTTTATGCAATCAAAGAAATTTTCGCAATCAATAATAATATATTAGCCCTAACAAACTCTAATATGCTGGGCATATTGTCTCTAATATTTTGGTCTTTAATATCTATCGTTTCCGTTAAATATATTCTATTTATCATGAGGGCAAATAATAATGGTGAAGGTGGGATTATGGCGCTGCTTTCACTTGCCTCCCGAAATGCAAAAACGAAAAGTAAAAAATTAATTATTATTTCAATTGGAATGCTGGGTGCTGCAATGTTTTATGCAGATGCGATGATTACTCCTGCAATTTCTGTCATCTCAGCAGTTGAAGGTATCGAGTTAATCACTCCTGCATTCAGCACTTATATCGTCCCTATTACCTTAATAATAATATTTGGTTTATTCTGGACACAAAGTAAAGGTACAGGAGCGGTGGGCTTTATGTTTGGTCCGGTAATGCTGATTTGGTTTTTAATTTTAACCATTCTTGGAATTTACAATATTGCACAAGAGCCATCTGTATTATATGCGCTCAATCCCGCTTACGCATTTAACTTTTTTTCAACGCAATTTTCCATAGCCTTTATAACATTAGGTGCAGTTGTGCTATGTGTCACAGGCGTAGAGTCTCTTTACGCAGACATGGGGCATTTTGGAAGAAAGCCAATTAAGGTTACTTGGTTTAGTTTTGTTTTCCCGGCACTGACTATAAATTATTTTGGGCAAGGTGCTCTAATTTTAAGTGACCCATCGACCATTAAAAATCCTTTTTACTTGATGGCGCCTGAATGGATGACACTTCCTCTCGTTATTATGGCAACAATTGCGACTATTATTGCTTCACAAGCATGTATAACTGGAGCATTTTCAGTTTCAAGACAAGCACTTCAGCTCGGTTTTATTCCAAGGATGAGAATCGATCATACATCTGAGGATCAACAAGGGCAGATTTACTTACCAAGAGTAAATTGGATTTTAATGGTTGGTGTCATGAGTGTCGTAGCTATCTTTCAGAGCTCAAGTGCACTTGCTAATGCTTACGGAATCGCTATTACCCTTGACATGGTTATTGCTACAATTCTCGCAAGCTTTGTAATGCATGAAATTTGGAAATGGAAATTAAAATATACACTTACTTTCCTTGTTATATTTTTATCAATAGATATCATTTTCTTCCTATCAAATATTATCAAGGTTCCTTCAGGGGGTTGGTTCCCTCTTTTGGTTGGAATCATATTTGTATTTTTAATTTCAACATGGAAAAAAGGTAGGAAAATTTTATTTAAGAAGACAAAAAAAGAAACCATGGAAATTGAGTACTTCTTTAAAGAAATGAAAAAAAATATAAAAACGCGTGTTGATGGTACCGCTGTTTTTCTAACACCAAACCCCGATGGAGTCCCACACTCATTGCTGCATAATTTAAAACATAATAAAGTTCTTCACAAGCGGGTTGTTTTGCTTTCTATAAAATTTAAGGGTTACCCGCATGCTAATCGTGAAAATATAATTTCAATCAAAAAGCTTCCTAATAATTTTTATAAAGTTATCCTTAACTATGGATATAAGGATCTAACTAAAATTCCTCAAGATTTAGCAAGATATCTCAAGGGAACTTTTACCCTAGACCCAATGGATACATCTTATTTTGTTGGTAAAGAGAGTTTAGTCATTCGATCTGGCCCTGATATGAATTTTTTTAGAAAGAAAATTTTCTCTTATCAGTTTAGAACATCTGAAAATATTACTAATCAATTTAACTTGCCCGTTAACAGAGTTGTTGAACTTGGGAGTAAGGTCGTCTTTTGATGGGAAATAAAAGACGTTTTTTTACATCCTTTTTTATTTTATTAATTCTTGTTGGCTGCGCCTCAACAACTAAAAAGTCTGATTCAGAAGTAGATCGTATTCAACTATTGCTTCTTCCTGAGTATATGGCCATGGGTATGTCAGAAACTGGTTATAACGAAATTTTAGATAATGCAATGAAAGACGGAACCTTAAACACAGATACAACACAAGTGGAAAGGGTCAGAGACATTTCATATAACTTAATAAATCAAACCTATGTGTTCCGAGATGATGCTCAAGAATGGAACTGGGAGATAAATGTGATTGATAGTGAGCAAATAAATGCTTTTTGTATGCCTGGAGGTAAGATAGTCGTCTATTCAGGACTAATCACTAAGCTAGATGCCACTGATGATGAGCTTGCAGCAGTTATCGGTCATGAGATTGCCCATGCACTCAGGGAACATGGGAGGGAGAGAATGTCCTCAGCTCTTGTTCAACAAATTGGTATTTTAGGTTTTGCTATCTTCCTTAGTAATCAAGATGGAAGTTTCATATCTAAACAGGCAATTTTGCAAGGAGTTGCCTTAGGTACAACTTTATTTTTTGCATTACCAAACAGCAGAGAACAAGAAAGAGAAGCTGATGATATGGGTTTAGAATTAACAGCACTTGCAGGTTACAACCCAATAGCAGCCGTTAGTCTTTGGAGAAAAATGGATGCTCAAACTGATGCGGCCCCGCCAGAATTTTTAAGTACTCATCCATCAAATGAAAATAGAATTGAAGACTTACAAATTGAAGCAAAAAAATATGAAAAACTTTATAAAGAGCATCAAAATAAATAACTGAAAATAATTTTTTGATATTTTTACTGTAAAATACATCCCTTTTAATATTTAGAAACAAATAATAATGTCAAATAATCAAAACATAATAGAAGTTGCATTTGAAGAAAGATCAAAAATTACTCCGAGTAATGTATCTAGTGAAATTAAAAATGCAGTCAATGAAACAATTGATGGACTCAATGACGGATCACTTCGAGTTGCCACAAGAATCAATGACTCTCAAGACTGGGAAACACACCAATGGATTAAAAAAGCGGTTTTACTCTCATTTAGAATTAAAGAAAATGAGGTTATGGACGGTAATTACACCAAGTTTTTCGATAAAGTTGATTCAAAATTTAATGGGTTTACAGAGAATGATTTCCAAAATGGTGGGTATAGAGTTGTTCCAAATGCAAACGTTAGAAAAGGAAGTTTTATTAATAAAAATGTAGTACTCATGCCTTCATATGTCAATATTGGAGCATATGTAGATGAGGGAACGATGGTAGATACTTGGGCAACAGTTGGGTCATGCGCTCAAATTGGAAAAAATGTTCATTTATCTGGTGGTGTTGGAATCGGTGGCGTTTTGGAGCCTATTCAAGCTGGACCAACTATCATTGGTGAT